>OFCN01000011.1_pt1 | contig 239867 bp, 205 predicted proteins | sample 1520801 | NCBI WGS metagenome assembly OFCN01 (sample SAMEA2699029, study PRJEB24076) | metagenome | biome: Human gut stool | place: Spain | collected 2012-03-20 | reverse complement strand
GCGCCTTCCTGACCCGCGGCGTGACCGGCGACACCGACATCAACATCATCGACACTGCCGAGTTCGCGATCCCCGGCCTTGACGACGAGTTCCGCGTCATCGTGTCTCCGTGGATCCTCTCCTCGCTGATCACCGATCGCCTTGCCGCTTACTACGAGACGGTCACCAAACACAACCTCAACTACCGTCGTTACTATCACCAGTTCGACTACTAATAGTTGACCACTCATTTAAGAAGCACCCTGCCCGGGCGCATGCGTCCGGGCATTTTTATGCCGAAATTCGCTAGGAAGGGGAATCGAATGAGGCAGTTTATCGTGGCGTCCCATGCTCATTTTGCGTCTGGAATCGTCGAGAGCATCGGCCTGCTTTCCGGCGAGCGCGAAAACGTCCATGCGCTCTCTATGTATGTCGACGGAAACGAGGACCTGGTCAAGGAGGCCGCAGCGATTCTGGACGGCTTTGCCGCGGACGATGAAGTCGTCGTTTGCACCGACCTGTTCGGCGGCAGTGTCAACAACGAGTTCACCAAGATCGTCCAGACGCGTCCCAACACGCATCTGGTGACCAATATGAACCTGCCGCTCCTTATTCAGCTGCTGTTCGTGCCCGAATCCACCCCGATCGATGAGGCCATTCGCCAGATCGTCGAGGCGGACGACACCAAGGTCAAGTACGTCAACGACCTGCTGGGGCAGGCCGAGCTCGATGAGTTTTAACCACTAGGGAGCACATCATGATTCAGATGATTCGTGTAGATTATCGACTGCTTCACGGCCAGGTTGCCGTTAGCTGGACCTCGGCTCTGGGTGCCGATTGCATCCTGTTGGTGAGCGACACGGTCCTCAATGACAAGCTTCGTCTACAGGCCCTGTCCCTTGCAAAGCCTGAGGGCTGCAAGGTCGTCGTTAAAAACACCGAGGACGCCGTCAAGGCGCTCCAGAGCGGAGTGACCGATAAGTACAAGCTCTTCGTGGTTTGCGAGACGATCCAGCAGGCCGGTGCCGTCGCCAAGGCGATGGGAGTCAAGAAGATCAACCTCGGCAACGTTGCCTTTAGCGAGAATGCCCGCCAGGTCTCGACGAGTGTGTTCCTTACGCCCGAAAACGAGGCATACGTCAAAGAGCTGCTCGGCGAGGGCTATGAACTGTTCATTCAGATGATTCCGGCAGATGCGAAGACTGACGCCGCGAAGGTCATCGGTTAGGGGCTGTCATGGTTATCAAGACAATCCTGATTTTCCTGATTGCCCTTTTGGGCTATTCCGAGTGGCTGACGGGCACGAGCTACCTCCAGCGCCCGATCGTGCTCGGACCTCTGGTTGGCCTTGTCATGGGCGACATGGTGACTGGTACGATCATGGGCGCCACGATGGAGCTTGCCATGGTCGGCGCCATCTCGGTCGGTGCGTATAACCCGCCCGATACGATTTCCGGAACCATTCTGGGTGTGTCGCTTGCCATGCAGGCCGGCGCGGACGTTTCGGCGGCCCTGACCCTGGGTATTCCCATCGCAACGATCGTCCTGGCGCTCGATACTGCCCTGGGCCAGCCGGTGATGCTGCTGCTGGTGCACCGTATCGACAAAAACGTCGAGGACGGAGACACCAAGGCCATCACGCGCAACATGCTCATCGCCGGTTACGCGCAGAGCTGGTGCGGCCTGCTGATTATTCCCCTGGCATTCTTCTTTGGCGCCGATGCCGTCGCCAGCCTGCTCAACATCATCCCCGATTTCGTTCAGACCGGTATGGATGTCGCCGCCGCCTTCTTGCCCGCACTCGGTTTTGCAATGCTGGCTCAGATGATTATGAACAAGACGGTGGCGCCGTTCTTCTTCGCTGGCTTCTTCCTCGTCGCCTACTTTGGCATTAGCACGACGGGCGTGGCGATCTTTGCCGCGATCATCGTCGTCGCGATGACGGTTTTGGGTGACAAGAAAAAGGCGGAGCAGCCCGCAGTGGCAACCGAGGATCCTGCGATTGGGAGTGGGTTCGATGAGTTTTAAGTTTGAGTCTTCTTACGACGGGCTGATTTCCCGCGCAGACCTTAAGAAGCTGTTCTGGCGCTCGATTCCCTATGAGCATTCCTGGAACTACGAGCGTATGGGCCATATCGGCTTTATGTGGGCCCTTATGCCGATCCTTCGCAAGCTGTATCCGCAGGATGCGGACTTTAAGGCCGCCCTCAAGCGCCATATGGAGCTCTATAACGTCACGCCGTACATCTCGACGCTCCCCATGTCCATCGCCGCTGCAATGGAGGAGGTCAACGCTACTGACGATAGCTTTGACACGAGCGCGATCTCTAATGTCAAGCTTGCTTTGATGGGGCCGCTGTCCGGCGTGGGCGATGCCTTCTACTGGGGCACGCTGCGAATTTTGGCAACGGGTGTCGGCACGTCGCTGGCGCTACAGGGCTCTATTCTTGGCCCGATTTTGTTCCTGCTCGTGTTCAATGTCCCTCACTACATCATCCGTTACCTGCTGACGTTTGTGGGGTATCGCTTTGGCTCGGACATGATCAGCAAGGTCCAGGAATCGGGCATTATGGACACGATCGTCAAGATGGCCTCTATCATGGGCGCCATGGTGATCGGCGCTATGACCATGGAGATGGTCACCGTGGACATTCCGCTCATGGTCGGTGCGGGCGATGGTGCTCAGACGCTGGCCGAGCTGCTCAACGGAATCTTCCCGGGCTTTGTCACGATGGGGCTGTTTGGAATCGTCTATCTCATGCTCAAGAAGAAGATGAATCCGCTGGTCATCATGCTCGTGATCCTGCTCGTGAGTATCGCCGGCGCGTTCTTTGGAGTGCTTGGTGTTCAGTAGGGCATCCGTCATAATGAGAATAATGTAAGAGGGGGCGTCGCGCACACTGTGCTGCGGCGCCCTTTTGCCGAAAGGTGGACAAGATGGAGTATCCGCAGCTTGCCGTCATGAATATCAGCCATCGTTATTTTGACCTTGAGGAATTCTTTTCTTCGGCAGCGGCCTCGGGCTACACGTGTTGCGAGCTTTGGACCGGGGCGATGCATCTGTATGTCGATTGCCATGGATACGATTCGCTCGAGCAGGTGCGGGAGCTGTCGCAGCGGTATGGGGTTCGGATTGTGGGGCTTTGTCCCGAACAGAACAACCCCAAGCCGTGGAATATCGCGGCGCGTGGGAATGAGGCGCGTGCCCGCACGCTCGCGTACTTTAAGAACGTTGTGGATATCGCGGCGGAACTTGGGGCCGAGCAGGTCATGGTCTCGAGCGGCTGGGCATTTTTGAACGAGCCGATCGAGGACGCGTGGGGTCGCAGCGCCTCGATGCTGCGTGCGATTGCCGAGCATGCGGGAGAGCGCGGCGTGCGACTGGTGCTCGAGGCCCTACAGCCGGTTGAGTCGATGATCGTGAACTCGGCGGCCGACACGAAGCGCATGATCGAGGCAGTTGATCATCCGGCACTTAAGGCGTGTCTGGATTTGGGCGCTATGGCGGTGGCAGGGGATACCATCGACGATTATTTCGATCTGCTTGGCGATGATGTCGCCCACGTGCATTTTGTCGATGTTGCGGCAGATGGCACGACGCATCTTGCCTGGGGTGACGGCGACCGCGATATGCGCGCCGACCTGGATAGGCTGGTGGCGCGCGGCTATCGCGGAGTTGTTTCGGCCGAGACCTATGACGGGCGCTATTTCGCCGACCCCGCAGCTGCCGATGCGCAGGTAATGGCAGAGTATCGTCGTGCGATTGGCGCCTAGGCGGGTTTGGGTTGCGGCGATCTGCCCTATGTTTCCAAATGAATACGGCGTGAGCGGCCGCGATGGATTTTCCCCGCAAACACTCTAGTATGCTAAAGTACCCAGAAGACCGGCGGAGCTATGCCGGTCTTCTGTTCTATATGAAACACAGCATGAGGAGGCTCACCAGATGACGGCCACACCGTGGGGATTCCGGGACATATTGCCCGAGGAGGCTCAGGCGCGCGAGGAGATCGCATGTACGGTGAAGGGCTGCTTTAGGGAGCATCATTACCTGCCGGTCGAGACGCCGCTGCTCGAGGACAAGGGTTCGCTCGAGGAGGGCGGCCGCATTGCGGACACGCCGTTTAAGCTCTTTGACGATGATGGCCGTCTGCTGGTGGTCCGTCCCGACAACACGTTGCCGATCGTGCGCCTGGTTTCGACCCGCATGCACGCTGCCGACCTGCCCCTGCGCCTTCGCTACGAGGCGCCGGTGGTTCGCGAGTGCCAGCGCAATGCCGGTGGCTCGCGCCAGTTTACACAGCTGGGCTTTGAGCTTATCGGTGCGGGCGATACCGCGGGCGATGTCGAGATCGTCTCGCTCGTGGCCGAGGCCGTGCGTAAGCTGGCACTGCCCGATGCGCGCATTATCGCAGGTAGCGTGCGTCCGTTTAAGGAACTGCTCGCGGCGTGCGAGGATCGCGAGCTGGCCGCTGAGGCCCTGCGCTGCGTGCACGCCAACGACTTTGTGGGCCTCGATGCCCGCGTGGCGGCAAGCACCGAGTCCGATGCCGTCAAGGCCGCCATTAGCGAGCTGCCGCGTCTGCACGGCGGTGCCGAGGTACTCGACCGCGTGGACGCGCTGCTGGAGGCTGCCGGTATCGTCGCGCCGCTGACGCGCGAGCTGCGTGCCCTGGTTGAGGGCCTGGCACCCGAGGACGCCCAGGTGCTGTCGTTCGACTTCTCTATCATGAACTCTTTCGATTACTACACGGGCCTGGTCTTTAAGGCTTATGCCGGCGGACTGCCCGATCCGGTCGGTTCGGGCGGACGCTATGACTCCATCTTCACCGGCGCATTTGGCGACGGTATCGAGGTGCCGGCGGCGGGCTTCGCCTTTTCGCTCGAGCGCCTGGAGGCCGCGCGCACCTCGGCCGAGGATGCCGCTTCCGATGGCGATCACGCCGCGGGCCGTGGCGCCGAGGGTCCGCTGCGCATTGCCGTGCCCAAGGGCTCGCTCAAGGCCGACACGCTCGACGTGCTTGAATCCGCGGGCTTGGATGTCTCTGAGCTGCGCGATCCCGGTCGTCATCTCATCGTGCGCGGTCGCGACACGCGTGCCGGCGAGGGCGCGGTCGGCGATATCGAGTTTGTCATCGTGCGTCCCAGCGATGCGCCTGCCTTTGTGGGCTGCGGTGGTGCCGATTGCGGCATCTGCGGTTGGGACTCGCTCATCGAGGCGGACCTCAACCTGCTGCAGCTGGTAGACCTGGGCTATGGTCTGTGCACCTTTATCGAGGCGGAGCCCGCGTGGCGCGCCGGCCAGGCCGAGCGCAACTATGCCCGCCGCGGTTCGCTTCGCGTGGCCACCAAGTACCCGCGCATTGCGAGTGCCTGGTATGCCGAGCGCGGCGTGAACGCCGATATCGTTTCACTGCACGGTAACATCGAGCTGGGCCCCATTGTCGGCATGACCGATCGCATCGTGGACATCACCGCCACGGGCGCCACGCTGCGCGACAACGACCTGGTCATCACCGGCTGCATCATGGACTGCACGGCCCGCTTCTTTGTCAATCCGGGTGCTGCGCGCCTGGATCCGCGCGTACGCAATCTGGCCGATCGCCTGGCGGCCGCCGTGAAGGACAAGCATTTTGAGCCCGTCGCGGGCTCGGCACAATAGCGCGAGCGCGCACGGGCGTCCCAACGTCTGGGCTGCGGGCCGATTGGCGCCGCCGCCCGGCCTCTCGTTTTTCGAACACAACCTCGACCGGTAGGGGATACCGATATGAAGACCATCAAGCTTGCTCCCGGTGAGCGCCTCGTTACCAACCAGCTCAACCGCAAGGGTGTGCTGCCGCAAAACATCGTCGACGCCGCCCGCGATATCGTGGCCAACGTGCGTGCCAACGGCGATGCCGCGGTGCGCGATTACTGTCAGCGTTTTGACGGCGTCGAGCTGCAGAGCTTCCGTCTGCCGCAAGAGCAGGTCGATGCCGCGCTCGAAGGCCTCGATCCCGCCTTTGTCGCGGCGCTCGAAAAGGCTGCACGCCAGATTCGCGAGTTCCACCAGCGCGAGGTCGAACAGAGCTGGTTTACTACGCGCCCGGACGGCACGATGCTCGGCGTTAAGGTGACCCCGCTCGCGGCGGCCGGCATCTATGTGCCGGGCGGTCGCGCGCAGTATCCCTCCACCGTGCTTATGAACGCCATTCCCGCCAAGGTGGCCGGCGTCAAACGCGTGGTCATGGTGACCCCGCCGCAAAATGACGGTCTGATCAGCCCCTACACGCTCGCCGCGGCAAAGCTCGGCGGCGTGGACGAGATCTATATGGTGGGCGGCGCCCAGGCCGTGGCCGCACTGGCGTACGGTACCGAGACCATTCCGCGTGTCGACAAGATTACCGGCCCGGGCAACGCCTTTGTCGCCGCTGCCAAACAGATTGTCTCGGGCGATGTGGGTATCGATATGGTCGCCGGTCCCTCCGAGGTCTGCGTGCTGGCCGACGCCACGGCCAAGCCTATGGTGGTCGCGGCAGACCTGATGGCCCAGGCCGAGCACGATCCGCTGGCAGCCTGCTATCTGGTGACTTGCGACGAGCAGTTTGCGCGCGAGGTCGAGGCTGGCATCGACATCCTGGTGGCGCAGTCGCCGCGTGCCGAGATCACGCACGCTTCGCTCGACAACGAAGGCACCATCGTGGTGGCCGCCGATATGGCTGCCGCCGTCGAGGCCGTGAACACCGTGGCGCCCGAACACCTGGAGCTGCACTGCAAGGATGCAATGGGCCTGCTTGGCGGCATTTGCAACGCCGGCGCCATCTTTGTGGGCGCTTGGAGCTCCGAGCCGCTTGGCGATTATGTTGCCGGCCCCAACCACACGCTGCCGACCGGCGGCACGGCCATGTTCTCCAACCCGCTTTCGGTCGAAGAGTTCGTTAAGCGCTCGAGCGTCATTTGCTATACGCCCGAGGGTCTGCTCTCCGACGCTCCCGCTACGCAGCGCCTGGCCGAGGCCGAGGGCCTGTGGGCGCACGCGCTCTCTGCCGCCCTGCGTCGTCGCGTGCTGGAGCAGGGCGAGGATGCCGTGAGTGCCGAGTCGTTGGCTGCGGCCGACCTGACCAAGGTCGCCTGGCCGGGTGATACGACCGCGACGGTCACCGAGGGCGTGGACCTGGCGGCTGCAGGCTCGGATGGCGCTGGCGCGACCGGCGGGGAGGCCTAATATGGCCGAGCTGACGCCCCGCATGAAGGAGCTCGTCCAGCCCTACTTGGCCGGTATCGAGCCCTACGATCCCAACTTTACGCCCACGCGCATCAATCTTTCGGCCAACGAGAACACCTATCCCGTACCTGCTGGCGTGCGCGAGGCGGTTGATGCGGCCTTGGCTGCCACGCCGCTCAACCGCTATCCCGACCCCATGTCCAACGACCTACGCGATGAGCTTGCTGCCTGGCATGGCGTGGCGCGTGAGAACATCTGCGTGGGAAACGGCGGCGACGAGCTGCTCTATAACTACCTGCTGGCGTTTGGCGGCGCGGGACGGACCCTGCTCAACTGCCCGCCGTGCTTTAGTGAGTATGCGTTCTTTGCGTCGCTTTGTCAGACTGAGGTGCGCGATGTGTGGCGCGACCCGGCGACCTTTGAGCTCGACCAAGCGGCTGTGTTTGCGGCGGCGCCCGGGTGCAACCTGGCGATCGTGACCTCGCCCAACAATCCCACGGGCGACGTGGCGCCGCTCGACTTTGTCGCGGCGCTGTGCGATGCGTGCCCCGGCATGGTCATGGTCGACGAGGCCTACGTTGAGTTTGCCGACGATTCGTTTGGCGCGGCAACCACGGCGCAGGGGCTTATCGCCGAGCATCCCAACCTGGTGATTCTGCATACGCTGTCCAAGGCGTTTGGCGCTGCCGGCACGCGTCTGGGCTATGTGATCGCGGCACCCGAGGTCATCGATGTGTTTGCGGCGATTCGCCAAATCTACTCGGTTAACGTGCTGAGCCAGGCCGCCGCGCTTGCCTGCGTGCGTGCCCGCGATGCGTACGCGCCCGTAGTGGCACAGGTTGCATCCGAGCGCGAGCGCGAGCTGTGCGCCCTACGCGCAATGGCTGCCGAGGGTCTGACCGTGGAGGCGTGGCCGAGCGCGGCGAACTTTGTGCTCGTGCGCACGCCGCATGCCACGCGCGTGCGCGAGCGTCTGCGCGACGAGTATTCGATTTTGGCGCGCGACTTTAGCTACGCGCCGGGACTCGCGGACTGCCTACGCATTACCGTGGGTACCCCGCAGGAAAACGACGAGGTGCTGGCTGCGTTTGCCGCGCTGGTGAAGGAGGAGATGTAGATGGACCGCTATGCCGAGGTGACCCGCAAGACGGGCGAGACCGACATTGTCGTAAAGCTCGACCTGGACGGAAGCGGCGTGTGCGATATCTCGACCGGCGTGCCGTTTTTCGACCACATGCTCAACGCTTTTGGCCGCCATGGTCTGTTCGATCTGACGGTGCACGCGGTGGGCGACGTGGAGGTCGATGCGCACCACACCGTCGAGGACACGGGTATCGTGCTGGGCGAGGCGTTTTGCCAAGCGCTGGGCGACAAGGCGGGCATTACGCGCTTTGCCGACGCGGCGATTGCCATGGACGAGACGCTTGTGATGGCTGCTGTTGATATTTCGGGCCGCGGACAGGCCTACTGCGAGCTGCCCGTGCCGACCGAGCGCGTGGGCAGCTTCGATACCGAGCTGGCCGTCGAGTTCTTCTACGCCTTTGCGCGCGACGCCAAGCTCACGCTGCACGTGCGCGAGCTGGCGGGCAGCAACTCGCATCACATTATCGAGGCCGCCTTTAAGGCCGTGGGCCGCACGATGCGCCATGCCTGTGAGCTGGATCCCCGCGTGCATGGCGTCCCCAGCACCAAGGGTTCACTGTAACCTGCCAAAAAAGGGACAGGTTTTGAATGGGGAAAAGGAGGGTCGCGTGGGCGAACCGAAGGTCGTGGTGGTCGACTACCACAAGGGCAACTTGTCGAGCGTTGTGCGCGGGCTTGCGCGCGCCGGTGCCGCCGCCTGCACATCGGACGATCCGGATCAGATCCGCAACGCCGACGGCCTGGTCATCCCGGGCGTGGGCGCGTTCTACGACGCGATTGCCTTTATGCGCCAAAGCGGCGAGGCGGCGGCCGTGCTCGACGCCGTTGCCGCCGGAACTCCGCTGCTCGGCATCTGCCTGGGCCTTCAGCTGTTTTTTGAGCGCGGCGACGAGGGCGTGCCGGCGGACGAGGGCGCGGACGCGGACGACGGTGCCTCCGAGCAGGTCGGCGGCCCCTGGGTCGATGGCCTGGGCATCATGCGCGGCTCGTGTACGCGCTTGGAATCGAGTCGCCTGAAGGTGCCACACGTGGGCTGGGACCAGGTGCACATGACGCCCGCCGGCGCGGCCGATCCGCTGCTTACTGGTTTTGCCGAGGGTGCCAACATGTGCTTCACCCACAGCTACGCGGTGGCCGACGATGCCGATGCCGCCGATGTGCTGGCGCGCACGCACTATACGCGGAGCTTCCCGTGCATCGTGCGTCACGGCAACGTGTGGGGCTGCCAGTTCCATCCCGAGAAATCCTCCGCGCTGGGTCAGCGCATCCTTAAGAACTTCGTCAACATCGTCGAGGAGGCCGGCCGATGATCCTGTTTCCCGCAATCGATCTGATCGGCGGCAAGGTCGTGCGCCTGGAGCGCGGTGACCGCAGCCGCTGCAAGGTATATTCCGACGACCCCGTGGCAGTCGCCCGCTCATTTGCCGAGCAGGGTGCGAGCTGGGTGCACGTCGTCGACCTGTCTGCTGCCTTTGGCGAGGACGAGGACACGTGCGCTGCCAACTCGGCGGCGATTAAGGGCATCTGCGGCATCGACGGTCTGTCTGTGGACGTGGGCGGCGGCGTTCGCTCGCTTGCACGCATCGACGAGCTGGCCGGCTACGGCGCGCGTCGCATCGCACTGGGCACGGTGCTCGTGACCGAGCCGGGTTTTGCTGAGGTGGCGGCCCAAGGCTTTGGTGAGTTGCTGGTGGCAGACATCGCCGCGCGCGACGGTCAGGTCAAGGTGAACGGCTGGCGTGATGGCGCGGGCGTGTCACTCGACGATGCCGTGGCACAGCTCACCGAGCTGGGCTTCAAGCACCTGGTGTACACCGACATCGCGCGCGACGGCATGCAGACGGGCATCGACGTGGCGACGTATCGCCACGTGGCCGAGGTCGCGGGCTTTCCCGTCGTGGCGTCGGGCGGCATCTCGACGCTCGACGACATCCGCGCACTGGCCGCGGTGGGTGAGGACGCGATTGAAGGTGCCATTACCGGTCGCGCGCTCTACGAGGGCAACTTTACGTTGGCCCAGGCACTGGACGCCGTCCGAGGGGAGGAGTAGCCCATGCTTACCAAACGCGTGATTCCCTGCCTGGATGTTAAGGACGGCCGCGTGGTCAAGGGCGTCAACTTTGTGAGCCTGCGCGATGCTGGCGACCCGGTGGAGCTGGCCCGCGCCTACGACCGCGAGGGTGCGGACGAGGTCGTCTTCCTGGACATTACCGCCACAAGCGACAACCGTGCGACGACTATCGAGATGGCGGCGCATGCTGCTGAGGAGCTGGCCATTCCCTATACCGTGGGCGGCGGCTTTCGCGACTTGGCGGGCATGCGGACCATGGTTGCCGCCGGCGCCGACAAGGTGTCGCTTAACTCTGCCGCCGTGCGCGACCCGTCGTTGATCAGCCAGGCCGCCGCGGCGTTTGGCAGCCAGGCCGTGGTCGTGGCGATCGATGCCAAGCGTGTTGGTTTGCCTGGTGAGCCGGGAGCCGACAAGTGGGAGGTCTTTACCGCGGGCGGCCGCAACGCCACGGGTATCGACGCGGTGGCGTGGGCCGAGGAGGCGGCTCGTCGCGGTGCCGGCGAGATCCTACTGACCAGCATGGATCGCGACGGCACCAAGGCCGGCTTTGACCTGGCGCTCACCCGCGCCGTGGCGCGCGCGGTGCCGATTCCCGTTATTGCGAGCGGCGGCGTGGGTACGCTCGAGCATTTTGCCGAGGGTGTGATCGAGGGCGAGGCCGATGCCGTACTGGCGGCGAGCGTCTTTCACTTTGGAACCTTCAGCATTCGCGAAGTCAAAGAGTATATGGCCTCACAGGGCATTCCTGTGAGATTGGACTTCTAATGCTGCGGCTTGTCCAGGCACCCGACCTTCCGGCTCCAACCCTCCTCGCGTACTTAAGTACGCGTCGTCGGGCTTGTCGCTCGGAATCTCGGGCACCTGGACAACCCTCGCCGACCGGCGATGTTTAAATTGGGGAATTGAAATGAGAGAAATTACTACTCCAGCGGATCTTAAATACGACGCCAAAGGATTGATTCCTTGTGTGGTTCAGCAATATGACACCGGCGAGGTGCTTATGGTTGCTTGGATGAACGAGGAATCGGTGGGGCTGACGCTCAAGACCGGTACCACGTGGTTTTGGAGCCGCAGTCGCCAGGAGCTCTGGAACAAGGGCGCGACGAGCGGCAATATGCAAGTGGTCAAGGAGCTCTGGGCCGACTGCGATAGCGATACGCTGCTGGTCAAGGTCGACTCGCCGGGTCCGGCCTGCCATACCGGCAACCGTACCTGCTTCTTTAAGAAACTCGCGTAGGGCGGGCGCTCGATTAGACGCTCGGCCACCAGAAAGGATTGAACTATGGGTGTGCGCACCGCAAACGTTCAGGATGGAAATATCGGTGAGACGCTGACGGGCCTGGCCGAGGTGATTCACGGTCGTCGTGAAGCATCGCCGCAGGAGAGCTATACCGCTCGTTTGCTGACCGACGTCGAGGATGAGCTGCTCAAGAAGCTTGCCGAGGAGTCGAGCGAGGTGATCATGGCCTGCAAGGATAACGATCACGATCACATCCGCTACGAGGCCGGTGACCTGATCTACCACCTGCTCGTAACCCTTGAGCGCTACGGTATCACCCTCGACGAGCTTGCCGGCGAACTCAACGCTCGCCGTCACTAGTCATTGGGGACGTTCTTAAACGACTAGTTAGGCGAGGGGTGTGGATTCCCATTCGCCGGTGGCGTGGGGGATGTCGAAGGTTCGATAGCCACAGTCGTAGGCGTGCGCCTGGGCCTCGCGGATGTTCCAGCAGATGTCGCAGGCGCGGTGTGCGTCCGAGCCAAAGGTAATGGGCACCTCGGCATGGGCAAAGCAGCGCAAGAGGCCGGTCGCGGGGTAGTAGTCGTCGAGCCCCTTGCGCGGCGCGGCAGTCGAGACCTCAACGCGCCGATTCGTGTCGTGTGCGCATTCTGCCATCTGCCCCCAGAACGGCGCGGGGTCAAAATCGGGCGCAAAGCCTTCCTTCGAAAAGCGCATGACCAGGTCGGGATGAGCCATCACATCAAAGTTAAGCGGGCTCTCGCAGGCGCGGCACCAGTCATCGACATAGCGCTTCCACACGCCGCGCACGCCCAGGTTTTCCCAAACGTGCAGGTCGGTGTCGTCGTCGATCCAACCGCAAAGGGAATCGGGTGTATCGGGGCGAGCGACGTTTTCCGTTCCCGCCGTACCCGCGGCACCGGCCATGATATCGCCGGGGTTGCCAATCCAGTGCACGCTGCCCAGGCGTACCACGGCGCCTTCGGACCAGCGCTCAACCAAAGGCTTGCAGCCTTCGTACCAATCGCATTCAAAGCCATAGATAAGCTCGAGATCCGGCGCGATCTGCGCGGCAAGCTTGCGGGCGTCCTCAAATGCCAGTCGATGCGCCGTCAGGTCGCTCTCGACAACCTGTACCTCGCAATTGGAATCCATGCTGGCGGGCAGGGTAAGGTGATCGGTTGAGACCATGACGCGGCAACCGGCCGCAGCAGCGGCGCGGACGTTGTCCTCAAACGAGGCGTGCCCGTCCGAAAACGAGGTGTGGGTATGGCAATCGATCAGCGGGCAAGCAGACATGGCGGCTCCTTTGCGTCAAGCGAATCCGCTTCATTGTAATGGCGCAGCTCTCAACACGCCGGGCACGCGGGGGGTCGAAATCGATTGGAAAGGCTGCGCGACGCGCGGTGCGGCCTCGCTTGTGCTCTCAAAACATGTACATCAGCCTCCAAAAGCTGCAAAAAATGACATGTTTGGAGGCTGACGTACACGTTTGAGTGAAGCGGGCCGGCGTTGGAGCGCGCCAGCACTTGCGCCCAGCAAAAGTCGCACCTATCCCATGACGTCGCCCCTGCACCGCCTGCGATGTGCTAGCGTTTGGGTGAACAAAACGAGCCCGTGCGGAAAGGATCCGGACCGTATGCAATGCGATAGCACATCCCCGCTGTCCCGCGAGACCGATGCGCCCGAGACTATCGTCAAGCTGGAATGCGATATCGATGACGCGTCGCCCGAGGTGCTTGCCTACGCCGCCGACCGCCTGCGCGAGGCGGGTGCGCGCGAGGTGCACTGGCTGCCCGTCTATTGCAAGAAAGGCCGCCCCGGCTGGCAGCTGCAGGTAATCTGCGCCCACGAGGACATCGAGCGCCTGCAGACGATCATCTTTTTGGAAACCACGACCAATGGCATCCGTCGCCAGGTCATGGAACGCGTTTGCCTGCCACGCCGCTTTGAGCAGGTGACGACGCCATGGGGCGAGGTGTCCGTCAAGGTGGCCACCCTGCCCGACGGCAGCGAGCGTGCAGCGCCCGAGTACGAGGACTGCGCCCGCCTTGCCCGCGAGCACGGTGTGCCGCTCCAGCGCGTGATGCAGGCAGCACAAGCCGCGGCTCTGCAATTTGAGTGACACGGTCGGCGACGCGCCACACCCACCCCATCAACCTCACCGAAAGGACCACCATGAAATACCTCATCGCTTCCGACATCCACGGCTCGGCATACTGGACCGAGCGCCTCTGCGCCGCCATTGAGTCCGAGCAGCCCGACCGCATCGTCCTGCTGGGCGACCTGCTTTATCACGGTCCGCGCAACGACCTGCCGCGCGACTATGCTCCCAAGCGCGTGATTCCGCTGCTCAACGCCCTAGCCGACCGCATCATCGCGGTGCGCGGCAACTGCGACGCTGAGGTCGACCAGATGGTCCTCGACTTCCCCGTCATGGCCGACTACGCCACGCTGTTTGACGAGACCGGCCGCGAGCTGTTCCTGACGCACGGCCATGTCTTTGGCGCCGGCATGCACAACAGCGTCGACCACGCGCCCGCGCTGCCCGAGGGCTCCGCGCTCGTCTACGGCCACACGCACATCAAGGTCAACGAGGAAAGCGCCGCGCACCCGGGCCTGTGGCTCTTCAACCCCGGCAGCGTGAGCATCCCCAAGGACGGCTCGCACAGCTACGGCATCTACGAGGGCGGCGCGTTCCGCCACGTGATCCTGGAGGAGGACTAACCATGGCGCAGCATATGGCTCAGCAAAATGCCGAGGGCTCGCGCGATCTGCCCACGCTGATAGACGCGTCGGCCGAGCTGCAGCATCTGGTGCAGACCATCTGGCGTCTGCGTCAGCCCGATGGCTGCCCGTGGGACCGCGAGCAGACGCACCGCAGCATCGGCAAGAACATGATCGAGGAGGCCTACGAGGCGCTCGACTGCATCGAGGCGGACGACGCGGTTCACCTGCGCGAGGAACTGGGTGACGTGCTCATGCAGGTCGTGCTGCATGCGCAGATTGCTGCCGACGCCGGCGAGTTTACGCTGGCCGACGTGGCGCGCGATATCGACGCCAAGCTCATTCGCCGCCACCCGCACGTGTTTGGCGATGCGGATGCCGAGAGCTCCGACGAGGTGCTCAAGATTTGGGACGAGGTCAAGCTTGCCGAGAAAGCCGCCAAGGACAAGGCCGTGGCGGCGGGCGAGGCCGCGCCCGAGGGTCTGCTCGATGGCGTGCCCACGCATCTGCCGGCGTTGATGCAGGCGCAGAAGGTGTCACGCAAGGCGGCCGCCGTAGGCTTTGAGTGGGAGACGGTCCAGGACGTGTGGGACGAGGTTGCCGAGGAGCGTGCCGAGTTTGAGGCCGAGGCCCCTGGCTCGCCCGAGCGCGAAATGGAGTTTGGCGATCTGCTCTTTGCCCTGGTCAACGTCGCGCGCAAGGAGGGTATCGACGCCGAGAGCGCCCTGCGCGCGAGCACGGCCAAGTTTCGCCGTCGCTGGGCTGCGATGGAACAGATGGCGGCCGATGCCCACGTTGATCTTGCCGAGCTTTCGACCCATGGGCTCAACGACCTGTGGGACGCAGCAAAGGCAGGGGAGTAAGACTGCGGGAACGACGGGCTGACACGCCTCATCGTTCCCGCTAAATTTTTCGAAAAACAAGTGTATCCCTCGGCTAACTTAGGGCATAATGCAAAAAGTGCGACAAGGCTAACTTACGGAGACGCACCGACGGTGCACAGTCGGCCAGTCGCTTGCATCAACTACGTTTCCAAGTGAGAGGGAGACAACATGAGTGACATTTTGGACGTCTACGGTCGTGAGGTGCTTGACAGCCGCGGCAACCCCACCGTCGAGGTCGAGGTCGTGCTCGAGGACGGTAGCTTCGGTCGCGCGATGGTGCCTTCGGGCGCTTCGACCGGCGCCTTTGAGGCATGTGAGCTGCGCGATGGCGACAAGGGTCGCTACCTGGGCAAGGGCGTTTCGCAGGCCGTCGAGCATGTCAACAACGAGTGCGCCGATGCCGTCGTGGGTCTCGATGCCTTCGACCAGCGCGCCGTCGATGCCGCGCTGATTGCCGCCGACGGTACGCCCAACAAGACCAAGCTCGGCGCCAACGCCATTCTGGGTGTGTCGCTGGCCGTTGCCCGCGCTGCGGCAGAGTCGGCGGGCCTGTCGCTGTACCAGTACCTGGGCGGCGTCAACGCCCACCTGCTGCCCACGCCCATGATGAATATCCTCAACGGTGGCGTGCATGCCGACAACAACGTTGACTTCCAGGAGTTTATGATTATGCCCGTGGGTGCTCCGAGCTTTGCCGAGGGCCTGCGCTGGTGCGCCGAGGTCTACCACACCCTCAAGGGCGTGCTGCACGAGGCCGGCCTTGGCGGCGGCGTGGGCGACGAGGGTGGCTTTGCGCCCAATCTCAAGACCAATGCCGAGCCGTTCGAGTACATCACCAAGGCCGTCGAGAAGGCTGGCTTTAAGCCCGGCGTCGACTTCATGTACGCCATGGATCCGGCGTCCACCGAGTTCTACAACGCTGAGACCGGTATGTATGAGCTCAAGGGCGAGGGCGTGGAGTACACGAGTGCCCAGATGGTTGATTACTGGGAGAAGCTCGTTGACACCTATCCCATCATCTCCATCGAGGACGGCATGGCCGAGGAAGACTGGGACGGCTGGGTCGAGCTTACCCGCCGCATTGGCAACAAGGTGCAGCTGGTGGGCGACGACCTGTTCGTCACCAACACCGAGCGCCTCAAGAAGGGCATCGAGCTGGGTGCCGCCAACGCGATCCTGGTCAAGGTCAACCAGATCGGCACGCTCACCGAGTCGCTCGAGGCCATCGAGACCGCCAAGGAGGCCGGTTACGCCTGCATCGTGAGCCACCGCTCCGGCGAGACCGAGGACTCCACGATCGCCGACCTGGTCGTGGGCGTCAACGCCGGCCAGATCAAGTCGGGCGCCCCGTGCCGCAGCGACCGTATCGCCAAGTACAACCAGCTCATCCGCATCGAGGACGAGCTTAAGGGCAGCGCGCGCTACGCCGGCAAGGCCGCGTTCTACAACATTCGCTAAACGGGCGAATTTGGCGAGGGGGAGGCTGACTCGGTTCCGCCTCGCCTTGGCTGGATGCCGCAAAGCGCTATGGGCGCTGGGCCATACGGCTCAGCGCCTTTTTTATGTCGAGCAAAGGCTGGCGAAGGCGGTGCGCGCGCTCGTGCTATAACTAGAATACTTAGCGCAAACAAACCTCAACCGCACAAGGCGCACATGGATCAGATTTACGACAACAGGTACTATTCCGCCGGTTCGCGTGAGCCGTCGCCTCGCCGTGCGCGCACGGTGCAGCTCGGTGGGTCCGCCTACGCCGGCGCCGACCGCTCCACGCAGCGCCCGACAAGTACCTCGCGCCCCAATGCTCATGTGAATACTTTGGCAGATGGACCAGTGCGCCCGGCACGTTCGTCGCATGCGTCGCGTCCCTCGGCCCAGACGCACGACAGGTCGAGCAGGCCCTCGAGCCGTCTTTCGGGCTCGGACTTTATGCACTACGCCAACGACAACGCGGTGGTCAAGGCGATCTACGACTTTACCCACGGTCCTCAGCGAGGGCTATTTATCGGCATCGTCGTTGCCCTGGTGCTCGTGAGCCTGTATTTCCCCGTGCGCGACCTGTACGTGGCAAAGCGTTCGAGCGATATCTTGGCCAAGCAGGTCGAGATTCGCCAGCAATACAATGATGAGCTGCAAAAAAGCGTCGACAAGCTGCTCTCGGAGGAGGGTATCAAGGACGCGGCATCCGAGGACCTGGGCCTGGTGATGCCCGGCGAGAAGAGGATTGAAGTGCAGGGCCTGGACGGCGATTCGGATGCCTCGTCGAGCCAGAAGTCGTCGAACGCCAAGAAGGCCAGCGAAGTTGCCAAGGAAATCGAAGAAGTCGGCAAGGACGCGCCGTGGTACATCCAAGCGCTCGACATGCTGTTTGGGTTTAACGGCGTCGAGGGCCAGACGGTCGTGTCCAACGGCAAATAGCGCCCGGAGGGGAGCCCGCAATGACAAATTGCAAACGCTATAAGGTGGCCGCGATCGACCTGGGAACGGTGTCGTCGCGACTGGTGTTGGCCCAGGTCGAGGGCGGGGCGATTGTGGAATCGTCCAAGCATACCGAGATTACCGACTTGGGTGAAGGCGTGGACGCGACGGGTCGCTTTTGCGAGGCGGCGGTCGAGCGCGTGCTCGCTGCATGCCGCATGTTTGTGGACGAGGCGCGTGCCTTTGGGGCCGCGTGCATTTGCACCACATGCACGAGCGCCGCGCGCGATGCATCCAATGCCGCACTGCTGCTGGACGGTCTGCGTGAGCTGGGGCTCGAACCGCAGGTGATTCCGGGCGAGGTCGAGGCGCGCCTGACGTTTTTTGGCGTGGCGCACGACTTTGCCGGCGAGCGCATCATTGTTGCCGATTCGGGCGGCGGATCCACGGAGCTCGCAACGGGCGTCTATGCGCCGGAGCGTGGAGTCTTTGCGCTGGAGGGCACGCGTTCGCTGGACATCGGTTGTCGCCGTGTGACGGAGCGATTTTTCTCGGCACTGCCGCCCGCACGCGGCGAGCTTACTGCCGCTGCCGCGTGGGCGGGCGAGCAGTTCGCTGCCTATTTTGAGGGCCTGCCGAGCAATTTTGAGCGCGCCGAACGCTTGGTCGCAGTGGGTGGCACCGTCACCACACTCGTGGCGCTCGTTCATGAGCTGGAACCGTACGATTCGAGCTTTGTGCACCTGCGCGAGCTTTCGCTGGATCAGGTTTCGGCCGCTATCGAGCGCATGTCTGCGTTGGATGCGGACGGCATCGCCGCTCTACCGGGTGTACAGCCCAAACGCGCGGGCGTGATCTTGGCTGGTGCCGTGGTAATCCGCGAGCTTATGCGAGCCGGCGGCTACAAGACGCTCACTGTAAGCGAGAACAGCTTACTCGCCGGCATGGCCGCCACCATCAACGAGACCCTCGACGGCGCGACCCCCACCATCGGCTGGACCCCCAGCCTCAGCGCCCTCTAAATAATAAGTTGCGGTGAAATACGGACTAAAATCGCCCTTTCGGGCACCAAACAGTCCCTATTCCACCGCAACTCAACAGCCGGCACCTGGGGACAGTCCTTGCGGGGCGTCCCCACAGCGCCTATGCCAGCTTGTCGATCTGCCCAATCTCCCAAAGCGGAATATTGATGAGCATGCCCTCGTCTCTATATGCCGCCAGGGAGCTCCTCACGCAACGCTCGAGTTTGAATTTTTCGCAGGCTACTTTCAGACTCTTCGCTTTAAGGTTCTCTGCCGCCTTGACCTCAAGCGGAAGCACGGTTCCCGCATGGTCGATGGCAAAGTCGGTTTCGGCATTGCCGGAGGTAGAGGACCAATACGCGGGAGTTTTGTCCTGGAGCAAAAGCTCCTGCGCGACGTATTGTTCGGTCAGCGAACCTTTGAACTCGGTAAAAACAGCGGATCCGTTAAGAACGATGGCCGGAGAGAGACCGGAGAGCGCTCCGAGGATGCCGGTGTCGATGCAGAACAGTTTGAAGCCCGAGAGGTCTTCGTAGCTCGAGAGCGGCGCCTTTAGAGCGGAAACACGTGGCACCTTATGAACGATTCCGTAGTCCGTGAGCCACTGGAGGCTTTCCTCGAAATCGCGTGCGCGCGCTCCGGGACGAAGGGCGCCATAGACAAACTTCTTGTTCTCCTTTGCAAGCTGGCCGGGAAGGGATTTCCAAACCAACCTCATGCGCTCGACGATGCGGGCGGGTGCATGTTTGCCAAAATCGGATTCGTAAGCCTCGATGATTTGCTGTTGAAGCCTTCGGGCTTCGATGAAGTCGCGTGTCTCGGCGAAAGTGGAGACAACTTCGGGCATACCGCCGACAACAAGGTATTCCTTGAGCAAATGCTCGAGCTTTTCGGTAACGTTTGCTAGAAGGTTCATGTCTGCGGCAAGGATGGCGTCGGCGAGCGGGTTGCCGTCGACGGCACGAACGAACTCAGCAAACCCCATGGGACGCATGGTGAGCTGGTCGATTTTGCCGACGGGAAATGACTCATTTTCGCGTCGGAGCGCGAGGCCCATATAGGAACCGGCTGCCACGATGTGGTATTCGGGTGCAAGTTCGTTGAAGTACTTGAGCGAGGTGATCCCGCGTGGCGCCTCTTGGATCTCGTCGAAGATGATGAGCGTGTCTGCCGGCGTTACGGTTTGGCCACGTAGGAGTTCTATCTGGGAGATGATGCGCTTGGGGTCGAGGTCCCCATCGAACAGCGAGCGTGTGCTCGGCTCGAGCATAAAGTCAAAACGAATGACGTTTCGATACTGCTGGCTTGCGAATTCGTTAAGAAGCCAAGTCTTTCCTGTCTGGCGGGCTCCCTTAAGCAAGAGAGGTTTGCGATTCGCCCTTGATTTCCAAGCGATAAGTTCACTCATAAGCTGTCGCCGCATATTGCCTCCCAACCCTCTCGGCTAGTATAAGGCCATTTGGGAGTTTCCATCGGAAAATGTGGGAGACAACCACGTTTTTCCATCGGAAAATGTGCGAGACAACCACGTTTTTCCATCGGAAAATGTGAGAACACCAACCTAAGTTGCGGTGGAATAGTTCCTAAATGGGCTGGTAAACTACCAAAACAAGAACTATTCCACCGCAACTTAGAGCCCCGCCGGCATCCAAAAGAAACGAGCCCGCATCCCTTGGGGACACGGGCTCGAAAGCTCCATATGGTAGGGGCGGTGGGACGTCCGCGCATTTGCTGCGCAAATACGCACCGGCTTCGGCCGCCTGTCGGCGCCCTCGCCGGCTCGCTACGGACGCTGCGCGTCCGCTTAACGCTCGCCCCCTCGCGGGTTCGAGTCCCACCGGCATCTAAAAGAAGCGAGCCCACATCCCTGGGGAACACGGGCTCGCAAGCAATCATATGGTAGGGGCGGTGGGACTCGAACCCACAATCCTTGCGGCGAGAGATTTTAAGTCTCCTGCGTATGCCAATTCCGCCACGCCCCCGTGAGACTAGAAGTCTAGCACAAGCCGTCCGTTACGCGTTGACGGCCATCGAGTGTTGCCCCGACTTCTCCAGGAACTCCTGGAACTTGGCTTCGTCGCCCTTGTTCTTGTACTGCAGGGCCAGCAGGTATTCTAGGCGGCAGCTCTTGACCTTATCGTCGCCGGCCTCCTCGAGCATGCGCTCCAGCTCGGGAATATCGTTGTGGCGCTTCAAGATCATCGTGTCGTACATCAGCTGACACTCGTGTGCAACCGCTTCGGCTTGACCGCCCTCAAAGCCCTTGATCTCGTGCAACAGCTCCTTGGACTTTTTGCGGTCCTCCTGGCCAACGTAGTAGTTAAAGGCCTTAATTACCAGGTCGACACGCTGCATCTTGGGGAGGTTGAGTCCCAGCAGCAGGTCGAACATCTCGCTGGCGCGCTCGTGGTCCTCGCGCAGCAGATAGGAGTTCAGGCGCAGGTAGTCGCGGTTATAGCGCGGGTACAGCATGCTGGTGAGTTTGGCGTCGAGCAAACGATCGAACTCGTCCCACTGCTTGGCAGCCATAAGCTGCTGCAAGCGCTTGAACGTGGTGCGTTTTTTGACGCTAAAGAACACCGACACGGCGATGCAGATGATAACGACGGCGGTCCAGAGTGTGCGGGAATCGGGCATATTAGGGTCCTTAGTCGCTCATAAAGCGAGCGGTATGACAACACGTACTAGATGTATTATACGCAGCGCGCAAGCAAACTGGCATAAAAGCTCATCGAGGCCGAGTGCCATCGCTCGCTGCGGTACACTTACCTAAAGTAAACCATGAAGGGAGACATTACCTATGAAGAAGATCGTTTTGGCTTGCGGTGCTGGCGCTGCTACTTCCACGCTCGTTGCCCAGAAGGTCGCTACTCTGCTCGACGCCAACGGTTATGCCGACAAGTACGAGATCGTGCAGTGCGCCATCTCCGAGGCCAAGGATTACTGCGACGAGGGCGCTGACCTGCTGATCGCCACCACCGTTGCCCCCGAGGGCCTCACCTGCCCGTACGTGAGTGGCGTGCCCTTCATGACCGGCATGAACCGCGTTGCCGCCGAGAAGGCCGTTCTCGACGTCATGGCTCAGTAGGCGCTGACTGCATGAGTGAGCAGAACGCCAACCCGGTAGAGCTCTTTGGTATGCGCGTTGCCCATGTGGGCATTAACGCCACCGACCCGGCAGACGCCCTGGAGATCGCGGAGCTGTTCTCGACGATGATGGGCCTGCCTGTTATCGAGACCCCGGTTTCGTACTTCAACGATTCGCTGGTCGAGGTCATGAAGCAGAACGGTCGTGGCACCAAAGGCCACATCGGCTTTGCCGTTAACGACATCGATGCAGCTGAGAAGTGGTTTGCCGAGCGCGGGCTCGAGGTCAACGAGGAGTCGCGCGCGCTGCTACCCGACGGTGGTACCAAGCTCGTGTACTTTAAGCGCGAGTTCGCCGGCTTCGCCGTGCACCTGTGCCGCGAGTAGCGCACAAGCTGTCATAGCTAGCAAAAAGGGATAGGGCTGCATGGCCCTATCCCTTTATTTATGCCGAGGGGCTTCCTACCGCGGCAGGCGAATCGTAAAGCGGCTGCCGACGCCCTCGACCGAGGTCACGCCGATGACGCCGCCGTGGCTATCGACGATCCACTTGGCGATGGCGAGCCCCAGGCCCGAGCCCTGCGCTCCGGCATCGCGCGCGTTGTCGGCGCGGTAGAACCGCTCGAACGCGTGAGCTGCGGATTCCTGGTTCATGCCGATGCCCTCGTCCTCAACGCTTATGTCGATCGTGCCCGCGCCCGCATCCGGCGCTACGCCAAACGAGATGGGCGTGCCCGCGTCCGAATACTTGGCGGCGTTTTGCACGATCACGCGCAGAGCCTGCTTCACGAGCGCGACATCGACGGACGCGTCGCAGCGCGGGTCGCTGATAAGCGCAGCGTCAAAGGCCAGCCGATACGTGTGCCCGGCATCGATCATCTGCGATTCTTCGCAAACCTCGCCGACCAGTGCAGCCAGGTTGGTATGCGCACGCCGCAGGACCGTGCGCCCGGCATCGCCGCGCGCCAAAAACAGCAGCTGCTCCACGAGCTCCTGCATGTGCTCGCTTTCGGCCTTGAGGGACGCGATGGATTCCGCCAGCACGTCCGGGTCGTCTTTGCCCCAGCGGTCGAGCATGTTCACGTAGCCCTGAATCACCGCGATGGGCGTGCGCAGCTCGTGGCTTGCATCGTTGACAAAGCGCATCTGCTGCAGCTTGGCCTCTTGCATCTGGCGCAGCAGGCGGTTGAGTGCGACCTCGATGCTTGCCAGGTCGGCGTCGCCGGTGGTGACGCTCGGCGAGTCGACGCTTGCGCGCTCGATGGCCTGCTCCAGTGTTTCCATTTTGCCGCCGGCGAGTTGCATGCGGCCGAGTTCGTCCACGCGCAGGGCCAGATCGTTGAGCGGCGCCATGGTGCGGCGCACGCGGCGGGCGCCGCCGAGCATGTTGAGCACGCTGATGACCTGCCAACCCACAACGACAAGGTAGAGAGGCCATAGCGTGACGAGGTCCTGCGCGAGGGGGAAAGTCTTGGTGGTACGCGCAAGCTCGACGGTATAGGTGAGCGTTGTCAGGTCCCAGCCGCGCGCGGGCGTCAGCGTCATGCCGCGAACGGTGGCGCTGGGGATCCATCCTGCGGTAAACGCGCCGTTGGGCAGCGTCTGGTTGTATCCATAGACAAGGATCGCCGCCACAATCACTACTAGCAGCAGGTCGAGCCAAACGTAGCTCATCAGGCGGCGCCACATATAGCTCCAGTTGATGGCGCGGGCGATGGAGGTGACGCGCTTGGCCTCGGCGTTACGCGCGGCAGACATAGCCCACCCCGCGCACGGTCTGGATGATGCGGGCGCCGCCGGCGTCCTCGATCTTGGCGCGTAGATGCGCGATGTGCACGTCGACGTTGTTGGTGTCGCCCATGTATTCGTAGCCCAGCGCTTCGTGCGCGATGCGTTCGCGCGTGAGCACGGTCTCGGCATGCGCCATAAGCAGGGCGAGGACATCGAACTCGCGGGCCGTGAGCGCAATGGGCGAGCCGCCGACCGTGACTTCGCGGCGGTCGGGGTCGAGCGCAACCGAGCCCACGGTGAGCGCGGCGGGGGAGGGCGCGGCTGAGGTCTTGGCCGAGTCTCCAGCCGGGGGTATCGCAGCGGCACCCGTAGCGCCCTCCCCGGCCCCAACGCCGCCAACGCCCGAAGCCGCCCGCACGGCCTCCGAGCGCTTCAACGCCACGCGGATCCGTGCGAACAGCTCCTCAATCGCAAACGGCTTGGTCAGGTAATCGTCGGCGCCGGCATCGAGCCCGGCCACCTTGTCCATCACGGCATCGCGCGCGGTGACCATTATCACCGGCACATCCTTGTGCTTGCGGACGCGCCGCAGGACCTCCATGCCGTTGAGCTGCGGCAACAGCACATCGAGCAGAATAAGATCGTAGTTGCGCTCCAGCGCCAGGTCCACGGCGGTGCGGCCATCGGCGGCGTGTTCCACCTGGTAGCCCTCGTGCTCTAGCTCGAGCGTCACAAAGCGGGCGATTTTCTCCTCGTCCTCTACGATCAGAATCCGTGCCATGCGTGCCCCCGTCTGCGATTACTTGTCGTCGTTCAGATTTTGCTTGATGTCGTCCGCGGCATCGGCGGCGTGATTCATAAGGTTGTTGATGCTGCCGGGCACGTCGCCGTCGCTGTCGATGCGGTAGCGCATGCCAAAGAACAGGCCAATCAGCATCAGCCATATCGTGGCGCCCCAGGCAAACAGCGCGACGATGGGGATCAGGATGGGAATGTTGAGGATGATCGCATCGCGGCGCGTGGCGATAAACTTGGTGTCCAGGCTCAGGCGGAAGAGCTTTTTGAGGTACTCCCACACGCTGTCCATCTTCTTAGAGAAGTCGGTCTTTTCGCTCGACTTCTCGTAGGCGGCCTGCGCGGCGACCATCTCGGCCGAGGGCTCGTCGACCGGCTCGGACTCGGTGGCGGCGTGCGCCGACGTGGTCTGGGTCTTGCCCTGCGACTCGAGCCAAATGATGGCGTCCAAAACGTTGCCGTCGGCGGCGTCGAGCGCGGCCTTGGCATCGGTGTAGCTCACGTTGCACTTGGTGCGGATGGTTTCAACTTTTTCGAGGTCGTCCATGACCTGTCCTTTCGTTCGATGGGCGCGAGCGTTGCGTTCGGCGGCCTGCGTTGCGCGGCGCCGCCCCGCCCCTTGTTCGAACTCTATAGTGCAGGTTATAGATTAAGCGATTCTTGAGCCAAGATTAATGTTGGATGAGTTTTTGGGTAGCGGTGGGAAAAGTATTAGACCTCGATAGCGGGGGATGTGGTGCCGGTGCAAAACGGCGTCAAAGGTTGGTCGAGCAGGCGGTTTCTCCATTGATGTCCGCACAGCATGTGACACTTACCCTGCCGCCCCGCTCTGCCGCGGCGGCATGCGTCTGAACAACGACCCTCTAAGGAGTTCGATACCGATGAGTGACAACGCAAAGCATCTCGCAAAGAAGTGCGTTAAGGACGCGGGGCCGTGCCTCGCGCTGTGCGTAGCCGGCGCAGCGGTCGCGCTGCTGGCTGTTCTGGGGCCATTCGACGTGCTCCGAAGTGCCAGTTCCCTGCACGTTTGCATGGCCCTTGCCGGCGCCATGATGACCGGCGGCGTGCTCGATCTGGTTTTTTGGGTGCTTGACCCGTTTGGGTGGAAGAACGAAGGGTAAGCCCTAAGGGATGGAAGGGCTGGAACGGTTGGCTTAGTGATCGTGCAGAATGTGGGCTAGCGACTTACAGGGAAGTGGTAATCCGATGACGGTCTATGTAACAGGTGATATTCACGGCGGTGCCGACATGCAAAAGCTTCGCGACTGGGAGCTCGGGGATAGTCTGACGAGCGACGACTATCTCATCGTCGCCGGCGACTTTGGCTTTCCGTGGGATTTCTCTGCTGAGGAGTGCGCCGATATCGCCTGGCTGGAGTCGCGCCCCTATACCGTGCTGTTCGTCGACGGCAACCACGAGCGCTTCGACCACTGGGCGGAGCGCTCCATGGAGTTGTGGCACGGCGGACTGACGCAGCGCCTGTCGGACACTTCGCCCATCCGACGCCTGACGCGCGGCGAGGTTTTTGAGCTCGATGGCTCAACGATCTTTACCATGGGTGGCGCCACGAGCGTGGACAAGGAATACCGCATTCCCTATTCCAGTTGGTGGCCGCAGGAGCTGCCGGACGAGCGCAACTTTGAGGAAGCGCGGGCAAAGCTCGACAGCGTGGGCTGGAAGGTCGACTACGTGATCACCCACACCTGCTCCACGCGTATGCTTTCGCCCACGCTTTATCCGGCACCCGGCTGGAATTACCCCGCCGTTGATCGGCTTACGGCATTTTTCGATGAGCTGGAAGACCGCTTGGATTACAAGCGCTGGTACTACGGGCATTTTCATCGGGATGCCAACCCTGCCGAGCGCCATACCGTGCTCTACGACTGCATCGTTCGCCTGGGCGACGAACTCCAGCCCTGGGATGTCGCGTAGGGGCGGGGTGGCTGGCTACTCGACCATTACAGTTATGTTTTCCCGATGCGTACGGATAACATCCCAGCTAAAGTGCTCGACCAGCTGCTCGGCAGAGCGCGGTGTGGCGTCCGGCGCGATGCCTGTTTGCCCGGCGAGCCAGCCCAGCAGTGCCTCGGGCGCGCCAAAGCGGGTGCGGAGCTCGCCCAGGTCCAGATCGCGATCGCGCTTGGAAAGGCGGCGGCCGTCCGGTGACATGAGCAGCGGAATGTGCGCGTAGTGCGGCGTGGGCAGTCCCAGCAGATGTTGCAGATAGATCTGGCGCGGCGTGGAACCAAGCAGGTCGCATCCGCGTACGATCTCGGTGACGCCCATGGCAGCGTCGTCGACCACCACGGCCAGCTGATAGGCAAACACGCCGTCGCTGCGGCGCACCAAAAAGTCACCGCACTCGGTGGCGAGTGCTTCGCATTGGGCTCCGTACGTGCGGTCCACGAATTCGATCACGTCGCTGGCGAGGTCGTCGACGGTGGGCACGCGCAGGCGCGTGGCCGGAGCACGCAGGGCACTGCGGCGGGTGATTTCATCAGCAGAAAGACCTCTGCAGGCGCCGCGGTAGATGGGCGTGCCGTCGCTGGCGTGCGGCGCGCTCGCGGCGTGGAGTTCGGCACGCGTGCAAAAACAGGGATAGGTGAGGCCGGCGTCTTGCAGCTGGCGCAGGGCGTCCTCGTACAGATCCAGGCGATCGTGCTGGTAGTAGGGGCCTTCGTCCCACTCGAGCCCCAGCCAGGTCAGATCGTCAATCAGTTGAGCGGCAAGTTCCGGGCGCTTGCAGCGATCGTCCAGGTCCTCGATACGCAACACGATGCTGCCGCCCTGGCTGCGGGCCGAAAGCCATGCGCACAGGCAGCTGAACACGTTGCCCAAGTGCATGCGGCCCGAGGGCGACGGGGCAAAGCGGCCCACGACGGGGGTGGGCACTGCCGTTGCTGGTGCGTCCGCGGCGGGCGTTGCTATGTTGCGTGTTTTGATATCCATGCGGATGAGTATAGCGCGGGGCTTGGCAGGGAAGGCGTTGCCGCGCTCACAAGTTGGCGGCGGTGCGCATTGCGCACGGTGGGTTTGCGGCTCAAGGTCTCGATCGCTGCGTACCGACTTAGCCTCACAAACGACAGAAACCCCGGCAGCTCTTCGCAACTGCCGGGGTTTCCGCGGAAAAGGGGGACATGATCCTCGAGCGAACGGCAAAGGGGCAAACCGTTTTCGCTCAACTGCTTTATGCCCCTCGGCTGGCGGCTCAGTCAGCGCATGCCGCGCCCACACAAAGCCGCTACACCTGTGACGGAGCTGTGAAGTGGTATCTATTGCTGGCGCAGGCCATGCCAAGGAGTGTCCCAGATTGCCGGCAGATAAGGAACGTCCCCAGGTGCCGGCCGCGGGCGTGACTTTCGTCCCGTTTGATACTCCGCTGGCCTAGATGTTCGTCATGTGCGCCCGCAAACGTGGGACAATGGCGTTGCTGGTATCACAGACAAAGGATGTGCCTATGAACGCCCCCGTTGCCAAAACCTGTCGGCAGCGCCGCCCGTTTGCGCGATTTGCTTCCGTCTGCGCACTCGTCGCGCTTGCATTGCTGCTACTGCCCGCCGCCGCACACGCCGACGGTTATTCCATGACCCAAACCTACATCAGCGCCACGGTCGAGGCCGACGGATCGCTGACCGTTGTCGAGGGACGCCAGTTTGATTTCGACGACGACATCAACGGCGTGTTTTGGGAGATCAATACGGGCACCAACCAGCAGGGCGGCACGGCGGGCGTCGACGTGCTGAGTGTCGAGGAAGAGGACACCGCGTTTAACAAAGTCGATAGCGCGAACAAGGGCGACTCTGGCGTCTACACGGTCGAGCAGACCGGTGACGGCGTAAGGATTAAGGTGTTCAGCCCCCACGAGAGCGGCGACAGCGCGATCTATTACGTGAGCTATACCATGACCGGTGCGGTTATGAACTGGGCCGATACCGCCGAGCTCTACTGGAAGTTCGTGGGCGACGGCTGGTCTGCGGATTCCGACGATGTCGAGATGGAAGTGCGCTTCGCAAATGCCGCTGCCGGGACGGCGGCCGTCAAGGGCGATAACTTCCGCGCATGGGGCCACGGTCCGCTGACGGGCGATGTATCGCTCGATGCGGACGAACCCATGGTCACCTATACCATTCCCTGTGTGCATCAGGGCGAATTCGCCGAGGCACGCATCGCCTTCCCTAGCGACTGGGTGCCGCAGCTTACCGCCTCGGGCGAAGAGCGCATGTCAACGATCCTGAGCGAAGAGAAGGAATGGGCCGACGAAGCTAACGCCCGCCGCGCTCACGCTCGCATGATTGCCAATGCACTTGCCGTGCTAAGTGTTGTTGCGGCGGTGGCCTTTACCGGCACAATCGTTATGCTCAAGCTGCGCAAGCGCAAGCCCAAGCCGCTTTTCCAGGACGAATATTTCCGCGATGTGCCCTCGGCCGACCATCCCGCCGTGCTTTCGGCCCTCATGAGCTGGAACGAGGTGCCCGATCAGGCATATATCGCCACGCTTATGAAGCTCACCGACGACCGTGTGATCAAGCTGGAGCAGGCGACCGTGACCAAGGCCAAGAAGGGCCTGTTGGGGCGTGAAAAAGAAGAGCAGACGTATCGCGTGACGGTGAGTGATGCGGGCTGGAAGTCGGCCAAGGGCATTGACCGCATGGTGCTCAAGGTCTTCTTTGCCGGTGCTAAGCCTGACGAGAACGGCGATCGTTCGCGCACGTTCGACGAGCTGCAGCACTACGTCAAGCAGCACGCTACACCCGTGGGTGATAAGCTTGAGGACTATCAGAACACCGTTAAGGGCAAGCTGGCCGATAGCGAGTACGTTGCCTCGGACGGCATTGTTGCAATGGTGTTTTGCCTGGTTCTTGGTATCCTGATTGCCTTTGTTCCCGTGGGATCCATCTTCTTTACCGATGGCGCGCAGGCGAACATTACCGCCGCGGTTATCTCGGTGCCGATTGTGCTGGTGGGTATCGGCGTGGGCCTTACGTTCCGCCGCTTTACGCCGGAGGGCGCCGAGGTGGCGGCTCGCTGCAAGGCACTTAAGCATTGGCTCGAGGACTTCACGCGTCTAAAGGAAGCCGTCCCCGGCGATCTGGTGCTGTGGAACAAGCTGCTGGTGATGGGCGTGGCGCTGGGTATTTCCAAGGAAGTGCTGCGTCAGCTTGCCGAGGCCGTGCCGCCCGAGGTGCGCGAGGCCGACGGCTTCTATGACAATTATCCCTGCTACTGGTGGTACTACCATCATTACGGCAACGAGTCTCCGCTCGATTCGTTCGATGACGTGTATCACGAGAGCATCCGTGAGCTGGCGTCGAGCTCCGACAGCTCGGGCGGCGGCGGAGGCGGCGGCTTCTCTGGCGGCGGAGGCGGCGGCGTCGGCGGAGGCGGCGGCGGAACGTTCTAGCGCGCTCTGATTTTTGGGATGGATCTTCTCCGGCGACTGTTGGCGGAAAATCTATCCCATTTTCATGCTTTGAAATGGGTCTATCTTTCCGTTACGGATCACCACACAGGGGGCAGTGGGCAAAAAATGCCAAATATGAGTACTGTTGCCATTATAGTGACATATATTTGCACTAAATAATGGGCTCCTAATGAGATTATCTCTCGTTAGGGGCCCATTTTATTGAACATTTGTGGAAATACGTCAGCTCGCCTGACTGGCCGCTATGTCTAAAAGCCTCTAAAATGCCCCAAATCGCTGCTACTAAAAAGGTAACAGTACTCATATTTGATGTTTTTTGCCCACAGCTATTTGCAGACCCCTCTATAGGGCGACGCCAACGAGGGTTTCGTCGACTGTGTTACCCAAGAATGTCCCCAACGACTAGGTGTGGCTGCTGCCAAGGAGTGTCCCAGGGTGCCGGCACAAAAGGAACGTCCCTAACTGCCAGGTTTAGGCTGTTAGGTCGAGTTCGTAGAGGAAGCTTTCGCGCGGCATGTCGTGGCGGCGCTCTTCGCGGTTGGCGCGGTGCGTGGCCGTGCGCTTAAAGCCGTGCATCTCGTAGAACTTCCACGAGCAGCTGGAGTCGGTGTACAGGTGCGCCCTCGTCGCTCCAAGCGAGGACAGGTGCGAGACCGCGGCATCGAGCAAAACCGAGCCAACGCCCAGGCCGTGGACATCGCGATCAACGGCAAGCAGCGTGACCTCGTTGTCGTGCGGCAGCGGGCTGCTCTCGAGCAGGCGGTTGTTGGTTCGGATGGTTGCGCGCACAAACGAGAGATACTCGGCGCAGGCATCAGGCTCCAGCTCACGCATCTGCGACAGCAACGCGCGTTCGGTATCCATCCAATGCTCGTTGATAGTGACGCCGGAGTTCTGTCCTGCGCGTGCAAGTGCAATGCCGCGCGCCTCGCCGTCAATCACCGCAACCTGCGAAAACGTCGATGACGAAAGGCAATAGGCGAGGTCGCACGCGGCCTCAAGGCGGTTGTACTCATCGTTATCCGAATTGTTATGCCAAAGCTGCTGCAGAATCAGTGCGATGGCGTCGAAGTCTTCGGTATCAAACGGTCGGTAGAGAACCCGCGAGACCATGGTGCCTCTTTCTTTTGCGGATGCATAACGAGCACAGTTCTACCACGCCATTGGCATCTAATTATGGTGCCCCTGTGTTCCATGAACTCACCGTGCCCAGTGCCGTGCCCATCCCCTCCGCTCACAAACTTTTTCTGCATATGCGCCCGTTGCGGGGTGCATCGATGCGCTCGATGCGCTACATTGAATCAGTATTTTCAATGCCGCTGCGCGAGCGCTGCAGATCGACGTATCACCGACTCACAGAGCACGGCGGCGTACCAGACAGGAGGACTGCATGGGATCTGATGTGAAGATCGCACGCGCGTTGATCTCGGTTACCGATAAGACGGGCGTCGTCGATTTCGCACGGACGCTGGTCGATGACTTTGGCGTCGAGATCATCTCTACGGGCGGCACGGCTCGTGCCATTGAGGACGCGGGCGTTCCCGTAACCCCCATCGAGGAGTTCACGGGCTATCCCGAGATGATGGACGGCCGCGTTAAGACCCTGCACCCCAAGGTTCACGGCGCGCTGCTGGCCCGCCGCGATTCCGAGCAGCACATGCAGGAGGCCGCTCAGCACGGCATTAAGCTGATCGACCTGGTCGTCGTCAACCTGTACGAGTTCGAGAAAACCGTCGCCAACCCCGAGGTCACCTTCGCGGACGCCATCGAGCACATCGACATCGGTGGCCCCTCCATGCTGCGCTCCGCCGCTAAGAACGCCGCGAGCGTTACCGTCATCTCCGACCCGGCCGACTATGATGCCGTCCTGGCCGAGATGCACGAGACCGGTGGCTGCACCACGCTTTCCACTCGTCGTCGCCTGCAGGTGAAGGTCTACCAGACCACCGCCGCCTACGACACGGCTATCTCCCGTTGGCTTGCCGCCCAGGCAAGCGACGTGGCGGACACTTCTGCCAAGCTTGAGATCTCGCTGGAGAAGGTCGACGACCTGCGCTATGGCGAGAATCCTCAGCAGAAGGCTACGGTCTATCGCTTTGCCGAGGGCTGCGAGAACACCGCGAGCTCGCAGTTCCCGCTCGTTGGCTCCGAGCAGATCCAGGGCAAGCCGCTCAGCTACAACAACTATCTGGATGCCGACGCCGCTTGGAACCTGGTCCGCGAGTTCGACGAGCCTGCCTGCGTGATCCTCAAGCATCAGAACCCCTGCGGCTCCGCCGCGGCCGAGGACATCACGGCCGCCTACGACCGCGCGTTTGCTTGCGATCCCAAGAGCGCCTTTGGCGGCATCATCGCCTGCAACCGCGAGGTTCCCTATGAGCTGGTCGAGCACTTCGCCGATCAGAACAAGCAGTTCGTCGAGGTTATCATCGCCCCGAGCTACACTGCCGAGGCGCTCGAGCGCATGTCTAAGCGCCCTAACCTGCGCGTGCTGGCTACCGGCGGCGTGGACCACGGCGCCCAGGTGGAGCTGCGCTCCGTCGACGGCGGCATGCTGGTGCAGGAAGTCGACCACGTGACCGAGGATCCCGCGACCTTCACGTTTCCTACCGACCGCAAGCCCACCGACGCCGAGATGGCCGAGCTCGAGTTTGCCTGGAAGGTCTGCAAGGGCGTCAAGTCCAACGCCATCCTGGTCTCCAAGGGCAAGGCCGGCATTGGCATGGGCCCGGGTCAGCCCAACCGCGTTGACTCTGCGCTGCTTGCCTGCGAGCGCGCCGAGGACTTCTGCGAGCGCGAGGGCGTGGAGAAGGGCGGCTTTGCCTGCGCAAGCGACGCGTTCTTCCCGTTCCGCGACAACGTCGACGTGCTTGCCGAGCATGGTGTGACCTGCATCATCCAGCCCGGCGGCTCCAAGCGCGACGACGAGAGCATCCAGGCCTGCAACGAGCACAATATTGCTATGGTGTTTACGGGCGCTCGCCACTTTAGGCACTAAGTTTCGCCCCGGGACAAAATAATCTCTGCAAAAGACGGTCGCTCCGTTTGGAGGGCCGTCTTTTTGGTATAAGAGGACGGAATGACTAACACGAAAGGTATGACCATGCCCCAGATTGATGATGCCGAGCTGTTTGGCAATGCCGAGGATCAGCGTGCGTACGAGGACTTTTGCGCCAATCAGGAGGCGGTCGAGAAGTTTACGCTCGACAAGCCCGCGCTTGTCTGCCGTTGGCGCATGTCCAACAAAAAGGTGCCCATGCTCAACCGTCACATTCGCGCGCTGTCCGAGCGTCTGGTGCAGGGCGAGCCGCTTTCCCATAACATGCTCAGCTGGGCCAAACAGCACGTTGAGTGGTCGCTTGCCGAGGGCGATTACACCGCGCGCGACGGCGTGCTCATGCTGGTGATCGACATCAACGGCAACGCCGCCATGACGGTGGGGGAGTACGAGCCGCTAGCCGATACGTCGGCCAAGGCGCTGCGTGCCCGCTCCGCCGAGGCCCGCTCCGAGGCCGACGAGACCGGCGTGGCGCCCGAGCTGCTCGCCGCCGTCAACAACGGCGAGCTTGCCTTTGTGGCGCCGGCGGACGAGCGCCTGTGTGGCACGGCGACGCTCATTGAGCAGCTGGCCCAGACCAAGGGCATCCCGGTCACGCGCGTAGACATTCCCGCGCAGCTTAAGGGCGCGCTGTTCCTAGTGAGCGACGAGCACGGCGTGGTCCCCGCGACCGAGACGGACGCCGCCGAGGCCGACGCCGCCACGGTCGCCTTCTTCGCCGACGGCTACGAAAAGCTCCGCGCCCGCCGCTCCTAACCTCAAGGCGGGGTGGGCTTACTGAAGCGAGCGAGCGCGTTCGATGGCGTAGGCGAGCGACAGCTGCTCCATCTCCGGGGCGCATTTGTAGCTCAGTCCGGTGAGAGCCGTCACCTTATCGAGGCGATATCGAATCGTGTTCGGGTGCTGGCCAGTCTGCTTGGCGGTTTGCTCGATACGTCGGTCGTTCTCGATGAATGCGGCGAGCGTGGATTCCAGTTCGCTGCCATGCTCACTGTCATGCTCGCGTATCGGCGAGAGAATCGCCTCCGAGAACGATCGCATCTCCGGGGTTTCCGCAAAAGGCATCACGGTTCTCAGGATGCCGAGCTGTGCATAGCGGATGGGGCCCTCGGCTCGTTGACAAGATAGGCGCTGTGCGTAAATCGCCTGCGAGATCGCCTGCGCCACCGCCTCGTCTCCAAACAGAATATCGCTGATGCCGAGCCCTTCCGCTCCGCCATCGATACCGCTAGCCTCGATGAGCTCCGTGAGCGCCTGCACAATTCGCTTCACATCGAGCGTCTGCTCCGAGTCGCTTGTCGCTACGAATAACAAACCTCCGTCATAGGGTGCCAGCATGTTGTGGCATCCGGCGAGGGTCGATTTTGCACAGAGACGTTCGATTTGCAAAAACGTACGCGGGTCGAGGGGCTCTGCAAACGATGCGAACAGGGCGACCGCTTCGTCCAGAAATGACGGGTTGAGGCCTCGGATGCGTCGGCAGATGGACTCGGGCGATACGTCTGTCCTTAGGGCATCGATCTCGCGCTGTGCGAAGTCGATGGACGCGAGCTGCTCGATATGCCGTTTGACCTCATAGATGACGCTGTCAAAGAACAGCGAGTCGTCGGTCGTGAGAAAGACCGGGTAGTGCCGCGCGTTGGCGTAGCGGATGGCTTGGTCGGGAATCGGGATGTGCAGGACGTTTTTGATGATAAGACCGCTCGTTCCCTTGGCGACGAGGTATTTCACGGCTTCAGTGATGAGGTATGGGTCGTCCTTCGCATAGAGGAAGGTGCTGAGGACGATCTCGTCTGGGCTGAAGTTGACGCGCTGGTACTTGTTCTTGAGGCCGGGCATGAGTTCATAATCGAGAATCCCGACGCCAGAGACGGCGCGCGAGACGCCATCGCTGCCGGCGATTAGACGGACCGACCCCTCATATTCCCGTGAGAAGTCCGAGATGGTGTATAGCATCAACATCACCTTGTAAATCACTACAATAAGTACAGGTATAAATAGGATAATCGCACATTCGTATGCCTTTGATGCAAGAAATAGTTCAAATACATGCTGATATAACGAAAAGTCAGATCGAGAATCGTTGTAGATTACAACAAGAAATGATCCTTGGCGGCATCGTTACTAAACCGTACAGTGAAGCAACGTAAAGCTTTCGCTGAGAGGAGCGATGATGGGGCAGATGGTGGTGCTTTCGGCCGAGGAAGTTTCCAAGGTGCTGACGATCGAGGATGCAATAGCTGCCGTGGAGGAGGCATATCGCCAGAAGGCAACGGGCAAGGGTGTTGCGTGGCCGATGATATATGAGCAGTTTGAACCCGGTGTGGCCGATATGGATATCCGCTCGGGCGAGTTGGCGGGAAGCGGCCTCTTCGGTCTCAAGCTCACTGCTTGGTTTTCTCAGAATCCCAAAAAGGGGCTGCCCGAGATCTTTGGCACCACGCTACTGTGCGACAACGCGACGGGCGAGCCGCTGGCGCTGCTTAATGCCTCCGCCGTCACTGGGCTTCGCACCGGTGCCGCCGCTGCGCTCGGTGCCAAGTGGCTGGCTCGGGCGGATGCGTCCAAACTGCTTGTTGCGGGTGCCGGCCATATGAGCACCTATATGGTGGCGGGCGTGCTCGCCGCCTGTCCCAAAGTGAGCGAGGTCAAGGTGTGGGAACCGGTTTCCGACGCCGCGCCCGAGGCCCGCGTCGAGCGCATGCGAGACGAGGTCGCCCATATCTTGGGCGCCTGCGAGCATGCTCGCGAGGCATCCACCTATTCCATCGAGGCGACGGCCGACGGCCAAGGTGCTGCGGCAGAGGCCGACATCATCGTGACGATCACGCCGGCGACCAAGCCCATCATCCCCGATGCATGGGTGCGCCCCGGTACGCATATCTCCTGCGTCGGTGCCGACATGCCCGGCAAGCAGGAGCTCGCCTCGGCGCTTGTCACCCGTGCCGCTGTTTACGTCGACGACCGCGAGCAATCGGTCGAGTCCGGCGAGCTGGAGATTCCGGCTGCCGAGGGTGCCATCACGCCCGAGGACATCAAAGCGGAGCTCGGCGAAGTCATCGCCGGTACGGCTACGGGGCGTTCGGATGACGAACAGGTGACAGTGTTCGATACGTCGGGCATCGCCGTTCAGGACCTTTCGGCATCGAAAATCGCCTACGACCGCGCCGTCGAGGCGGGGCTGGGCACCGTGGTGGAACTGTAAGAAAGCCAAGGAAAGGAAACGACAATGCAGATCAAGGATTTCGCTGTCGAGCAGTGGATGAACGAGTGGGAGACCAAGTGCACCCACAACGTTGCAGAGACGTGCGTCTACTCCCTCACGCTTGACCAGCTGTTCGAGCTTACGAACACCGACAAGAAGGCGTGGCTCGATAGCCTGTGCTCGCGCCGATTCACCTACGGAGACATCGAGGGGCAGCCCGGCTTCCTCGAGGGGGTCGCGCGTCTCTATAAGACGGTCGAGCCCGGGCATATCGTGCCCACGCACGGCGCGACCGGTGCCAACTCCCTGGTTATTTCCACGCTTGTCGAACCGGGCGATCGTGTAGTCTCCGTCAAGCCCACCTACCAGCAGCTTTACTCGATTCCCGAGATGTGCGGCGCGAAGGTCGATATTCTTCAGCTCGATCGCAAGAACGGCTACCACGTCGACGTCGACGCGCTCGATGCCCTGGTGACCGACGATACCAAGCTCATCTGCATCAATAACCCGGACAACCCCACGGGCGCCCTGCTCGACACCGATACGCTCAAGGCGATTGTCGAGGTTGCGCGCAAACACGACGCATGGCTGCTCTGCGACGAGGTCTACCGTCTGCTTACTCAGACGGATGAATACTGCGAGTCCGTGATCGACCTGTACGACAAGGCCGTCGTCACCGCATCCATGTCCAAGGTCTGGTCGTTCGCTGGCCTGCGTCTGGGCTGGGCGGTCACCAAGAGCCCGGAACTTCGTCGCGCGCTGCTCTCGCATCGCGACTACAACCTGATTTCCGCCGGCATATTCAGCGAGACGGTGGCGGAGCTGATTCTGAGCAACGCTTCCGTGATCCTTGAGCGCAGCCGTCGCATCGTCCGTCAGAACCTTGCTGTTCTGGAGAAGTGGGTCGAGAGCGAGCCGCACCTGTCGTTTGTCAAGCCCGAGGCGGGTACCACCGCGCTCGTGTATTACGACTACGACATCGACTCCAGGACGTTCTGCATCGACATGATTAAGAAGTCCGGCGCGCTCGTCACCCCGGGCGATTGCTTCGAGGAGCCCAAGAGCATGCGCATCGGCTATGCATATTCCGATAACACCGACGACCTGCAGAAGGGTCTGGATGCCATCTCTGCATACATGCGTACGCTCGAGTAGAGGCTCGAGATCGAAGTGATGGGACCGATCGGCTCAGGCCCGAGGGCCCCTATTTTCTCTCAAGGCTACCGAACACTTTTGTCATATTAGGTGTCCACGGGGTCGTATCGCTGCGACGCCGTGGGCATAATGGTGTGGAAGGTGCAAGTTACGCGAAATGGGAGGACACATGGCGCTGATTTATGTCGTTGAGGACGACGAGCCCATTCATCGTGAGCTTGTCGACATCCTTGCCCGCGCCGGGTTTGAAATCGAGGCCTGCGAATCGTTTGAGCATGTCTCGCGCGATATTCTCGCCGCCGCGCCCGACCTGGTGCTGCTCGACCTCACGCTTCCTGTCAAAGACGGCCAGCATATCTGCCACGAAGTCCGCCGCGAATCCGAGGTTCCCATCATCGTCCTCACGTCGCGCTCGACCGAGATCGACGAGGTCATGGCCATGACGCTTGGCGCGGACGACTTTGTGCCCAAGCCCTACAGCGCGCGCGTGCTCGTGGCTCGTATCAATGCCCTGCTGCGCCGCACCACGGCTGCCGGTGAGCGCAGCACGCTCGTCCACAAGGGACTGGAACTCGACCTCGCTCGCTTCACGGTCACCAACACGGCAACCGGCGATAGCACCGAGCTCACCAAAAACGAGCTGCGCATCCTCTCTTTGCTCCTGAGCCGCGCGGGCAAGATTGTCTCGCGCTCGGCCATCATGCAGGACCTGTGGGACTCCGATGCCTTCGTGGACGACAACACGCTCACCGTCAACATCAACCGCTTGCGCACTACGCTCGAAAAAATCGGCATCAAGGGGTATTTGACGACGCACCGCGGCCAAGGCTATTCGGTCTAGGGGCTGTCCATGTCGTTTGGCAAGTTCTTTAAAGATGCACTGCTTCCCGTCGCCGTGTGGACGTGCGGCGTGCTGCTGAGCTGCTTTGTGCTGACGGTCGCCGGTGCTTCGACATCTATTGTGGTCGTGGCGGTCGGCGTGTCCTTTATCTTTGGTATGCTCGGCATCGTGATCGAGTATGCGCGTCGCCGCCGTTTTCTGCGCCAGCTGGAGCGTGCGGCAGAGGAGCTCGAGAGTCCCGCATGGGTGCAGGAGATGGTGCAATGCCCGACCTATGCCGAGGGCGAGCTCGAGTACGAGGTCTTGCGCCGGGTGGGCAAAGCCGCTTGCGACGAGGTTGCCGAAGGCCGGCGTCAGACCGATGACTATCGCGACTATATCGAGAGCTGGGTCCACGAGGCCAAGCTGCCCCTGGCGGCGGCTCACCTGATTTTGGAAAACCTGGATGGCAGCGAAGACGACCTGTCGCGCGTGGATGATCTGGGCCGTGAGCTGGCTCGCGTGGAGCGCTATATCGACCAGGCGCTGTACTACGCGCGCTCGGAAGTCGTGGAGCGCGACTACCTGATTCGCCGTTGGGATCTCAAGACCTTGGTGACGGGCGCGATTAAGGCCAACGCGCGTGAGCTCATCGCGGCGCACGTGGCCCCGGTGTGCGAGAACCTCGACTTCGAGGTCTTTACCGACGAGAAATGGCTCGAGTTTATTCTGGGCCAGCTTATTCAGAACAGTATTAAATATGCGCGCGAGGACGGCGCGAAGATCGTGTTTTCGGGCGCGTTGCTGGACGAGGGCCTGGCGAGCGAACGCATCGAGCTCACCGTCGCGGACAACGGCTTCGGCGTGAGCGCGGCCGACCTGCCGCGCGTGTTCGAGAAGGGCTTTACCGGCGACAACGGCCGCACCACCAAGCGCGCAACGGGCATCGGCCTCTACCTGGTGGCGCGCCTGTGCTCCAAGATGGGCATCGACGTCACCGCGGCATCCGAGCCCGGCGAAGGCTTCGTCGTAACATTCGCTTTTTCAACGAACAAGTTCCAATATTTCGAGTAACGTACGCGGCAGACGCCCGCCCAAACAAAACGTGCCGCCCCAAACGGGGCGGCACGCCATTTTTCTATCAGACAACTCGCTGAAGTAAGGCTGCGAAGGCCGCGAGGCCGGGAGGGGTTTCCTAAGGGCACATCCCGCAGCCGCGAAGCGGCGAGGACGTGCCTGTGGAAACCCCGCAGGCCCCGCGGCCGGTGGGAGCAACGCTACTTTACGACCAAGATGTCGCAGTCGGTGTTGCGCAGCAGGAACGTCGAAATCGAACCCAGCAGCGCATACTTGATCGAGGACAGGCCGCGGGCGCCGCAGAGCACCAGGTCGGGCTTAACCACGTCGAGCATCTCGTCCTTGAGCGTCTCGCGAATGCGGCCGGCGCGAATCATGACCTCGACCTCGGGAATATCGGGATTGGCCTTGGCCTCTTCGAGCTGCTTGGCGATGGAGTTCTTAAATGCCTCCTCTAGGCCGTTGACCAGGTCGACCGGATAGGAACCGGCGCTCTCGAGCGCCGTGGAATCGATAACGTGGCCGATGATTAGCTTGGCGCCGTTGTTCGCGGCGACCTTGATGGCGCGTGCGAGCACAAAATCCTGCTGCTCAGTACCGTCGAGTGAAACAAATACCTTGGTGTAGCCCTCGTTCATGGTTTCCTCCTTGGTCTATCGCACGGGCGCGGGGCTCGTGCATCGGGCGGGCGCGGGCGCGTTGGCCGCCGGACACTTTATCTTGTTGCAGTTATACCCAAGGATTTGGGTTTGACCGCTCGCAATTCTGTGAACGGGCGAGTTTTTTGGTAAGGGTAGGCGCAGGCGCGCCGCCAACGGTTGATAATGGGACATCGCCCGCACCGTCCGCAGAACAATATCGGCGGGTGTCTAACGAGGAGGTCCCTTTGGATATTATCGAGCTTCTAAAATCTGCCTTCATGGGCCTGGTCGAGGGCATCACCGAATGGCTGCCTGTTTCGTCGACCGGTCACATGATCTTGGTGGACGAGTTCGTCAAGATGAACGTGAGCGAGACGTTCTGGAATATGTTCCTGGTCGTGATTCAGCTCGGCGCCATTCTGGCCGTCTGTGTGCTGTTCTTCCATGAGCTCAATCCGTTCTCGCCCAGCAAGGGCAAGGAGGGCCGTCGCGACACCTGGGTGCTGTGGGGCAAGATTGTGCTCGGCTGCATTCCTGCGGCGGCGATCGGTCTGCCGCTCAACGACTGGATGGAGGAGCATTTCTACAATGCTCCCGTCGTGGCGCTGGCGCTCATTGTGTACGGCGTGCTGTTTATCGTGATCGAGAACTGGCGCGCGAGCAAGCGCGAGGAAATGGCCGTTGCCGGTTCGTTTGGTTCGCGTGCTGTGGTGTCGGGTGGACGTCCCGCCGGTGCGCACTTTGCGGCGCCTGCCGCGGCTACCGCTGAGGATGAGGGCGATGACGAGGATCTGGACTTTGGTTCCATCACCACGCTCGAGGACTTGAGTTGGAAGACCGCACTGGGCATCGGATGCTTCCAGGTGCTCTCGCTGATTCCGGGCACGTCGCGCTCCGGTTCCACCATCATCGGCGGCCTGCTTTTGGGCTGCACGCGTTCGGTGGCGTCCAAGTTTACGTTCTTCCTGGCCATCCCTGTCATGTTTGGCGCGAGTGCGCTCAAGCTGGTCAAGTATTTCATCAAGGGCGGTACGTTCGGTGCCAACGAGGTCGCCATCCTGGGCGTGGGCTGCGTTGTGGCCTTTGTAGTTTCGCTCATCGCTATCAAGTGGCTCATGGGCTTCGTCCGCCGTCACGACTTCAAGTGCTTCGGCGTCTACCGCATCATTCTGGGCATCGTGGTGCTTGCGTACTTCTTCGTCTTGGAGCCCATGCTCGGCCTGTAACTTGGTTGACGCTGCGCGGCGGCCAGAGCGACAACTTGTCATTCAAAGAGGGCGGCATGACCAAAAGGTCTATGCCGCCTTTTTGGTGCAATGGGGACAGGTTACTTTGCGCCAAATCCGCTGGGGCGGGCCTGACGGCGGCGCACGGAGTCGTGGTGTGATTTGCGTCGGTGTCCGCGCGGCTCGGTATACTGGTACGGCTCAAACTATGGCGCTGCCCGCAGGCGCGCCGTCCGTCAGATGAGGAGTCGCCCATGACCCAGCCCTTGCCCTGGGAAAAGAATGCCGCGGTACCCGTGCCGCCCGTGCCGGAACCCGTGCCGCTCGATGCATACGCTGCCCCCGCCGCGCCGGAGCCCGAGCTCGTCCCGCTCGACATCTACGACGCTCCCGCACCGGCACCCAAGCCCGCCAAGCCGCTTGTCGACATCGACAGTCTTAATCCCGCCCAGCGCGAGGCGGTCCTGACCACCGAGGGTCCGCTGCTGGTCCTTGCCGGTGCTGGCTCGGGTAAGACCCGCGTCCTGACCTTCCGCATCGCCCACATGCTCGGCGACCTGGGTGTTAAGCCCTGGCAGATCCTTGCCATCACGTTTACCAACAAGGCCGCGGCCGAGATGCGCGAGCGTCTGGCGGCACTCATCCCCAGCGGTACCCGCGGCATGTGGGTGTGCACCTTCCACGCCATGTGCGTGCGCATGCTGCGCGAGGACGCTGACCTGCTGGGCTACACCGGTCAGTTCACCATCTACGATGATGACGATTCCAAGCGCATGGTGCGCGATATTATGCAGGCGCTCGGTATCGAGCAAAAGCAATTCCCCATCAATATGATCCGCAGCAAGATCAGTTCGGCCAAAAACGCCATGATCGGCCCCGAGGACATGCTCAAATCCGCCGACAGCCCCAACGACAAAAAGGCCGCGCAGGTCTACCTGGAGCTGGAACGCCGCCTGCGCGCCGCCAACGCGATGGACTTCGACGACCTGCTCGTGCGCACGCTCGAGCTGCTGCGCACCCGCCCCGAGGTGCTCGATAAGTACCAAGAGCGTTTCCGCTACATTAGCGTCGACGAGTATCAGGACACCAACCACGTCCAGTACGAGATCGCCAACCTGCTGGCCGCCAAGTACCAAAACCTCATGGTCGTAGGCGACGATGACCAGTCCATTTACAGCTGGCGCGGCGCCGACATCACCAACATCCTGGACTTTGAGAAGGACTTTAAAAACTGCAAGACCGTTAAGCTGGAGCAGAACTACCGCTCCACGGGCCATATCCTGAGCGCCGCCAACGCCGTGGTGCGTCACAACTCGCAGCGCAAGGACAAGCGCCTGTTTACGGCCGAGGGCGACGGCGAGAAGATCCAGGCCTTCCAGGCAAGCGACGAGCGCGACGAGGGCCGCTGGATTGCCGGCGAGATCGAAAAGCTGCACTCCAAGGGCACGAGTTACGACGATATCGCCGTGTTCTACCGCACCAACGCCCAGTCGCGTATCCTCGAAGATATGTTCCTGCGCGCGGGCGTGCCCTACAAGATTGTGGGCGGCACGCGATTCTTCGACCGTGCCGAGATCCGCGACGTCATGGCCTACCTCAAGATGATCGTGAACCCGGCAGACGAGATGAGCGTCAAGCGCGTCATCAACACGCCGCGCCGCGGCATCGGCTCCACCTCGATCCAAAAGATTGAGCAGCTGGCGCGCGACAACCGTTGCTCGTTCTTCCAAGCTTGCGAGATCGCGACGGCCGAGACGGGCATGTTTAGTGCCAAGGTGCGCAACGGCCTGTCGAGTTTTGTGGCGCTGGTGCGCGAGGGCCGCCGCATGGACGGCGAGCTCAAGGACGTCGTCGAGATGATTGTCGACAAGACGGGCCTGCTGCAGGCGTTTCGCGCCGAGGGCACCATGGAGTCCGAGAGCCGCGCCGAGAACATCCAGGAATTCCTGGGCGTTGCCGCCGAATTTGAGGAGACGCACGAGGATATCGAGGGTACGCTCGAGAGCTTGGAAGAGCTGCGCGCAGCCGGTGTTGCCGATGTGCCTGCCGGCGCCGAGCCCGTCGTGGTGAGTGCGCCTGCGCCCGAGCCGGGGCCGTTTGCACCGGCACCCTCGTTTGAGGCGCTCGTTGGCGCGCGTGATGCCGCAGGTTCCAATCCGCTCGATAGCCTAGCCGCTCCAGCGCTGTCTCCGCAGGATGCCCTGGCCGCCGCCATCGCGGGCAACGCGTATACCGCATCGACGGAGATGCCGGCGGGTGCCGTGCATGCCGATGAGATCGAGCGTACTTACGGCCCGCTTACCTGCAAGGCGCTGCCTGCTCTCATGGAGTGGCTTGCCCTGCGTTCCGACCTGGATTCCCTTGCCGGCGAGACGCATGCCATCACCATGATGACCATCCACTCCGCCAAGGGCCTGGAGTTCCCGGCGGTGTTCGTTGCTGGCATGGAGGAGGGCATCTTCCCGCACGTGCACGACTTTGGCGGCAGCGATGACCCGGGCAAGCTCGAGGAGGAGCGTCGCCTGGCCTACGTCGCCATCACGCGTGCCCGTAAGCGCCTGTTCTTGACCTATGCGGCTACGCGTCGCACCTACGGCTCGACCTCTGCCAACCCGCGCTCGCGCTTCCTCAACGAGATTCCGTTTGAGGACATCGAGTTTAGCGGCATCGGTTCTGCCGGTTTTGAGGGCACGGGCTGGGAGAAGCGCGGCGACCGACACGGCACCTTTGGCTCGGGTATGGGCTCGGACATGTATGGCGGCAAGGTGTTTGGCTCGCATACGCGCTCGACCGGCGGTTCCGGTTCGCGCGGCGGATCGAGCTTTGACGACTTCTTTGGCGGCAGCACTTATGGCACCGAGCGCCATCGTGGGGTTTCGCCCGACGCCGGCCGCGTTGCCTCGACTTTTGGCTCGGGCGCGCCGCGAGCCAAAAAGCCGTCGTCCAAGGTGTCGCCGACGGTGGAGCGCAAGGTCGATCGCGCTAGCGCGTCGCAGGACTTTGCCGCGGGCGATACCGTGAGTCACAAGACCTTTGGCACGGGTACCGTGATCTCGGTCGCCGGAGACATGATCGAGGTTCAATTCGAAAAGACCGGCCAGACCAAAAAGCTGATGAAGGGCTTTGCACCGATCGTCAAGTTGTCGTAATCTCGGCGGACCTGGGCGGGCGTATGGGGCAACATCGCCTGCTCGGGCAGTCCTGCTCGCACGGAGAGCACATTAAGTGCTCTCCGGCTCGTGCGGAACTCGCGATCGATGTTGCCCCATACGCCCGCCCAGGTCCTAAGATAACGTTGCTTGCGAACGTTGCTCTGCTCGTTCGCTTTTTGATCTGGAGAGCCGGGTGGGCTGATAAATAGATATAGCAAGGGGCTCTCCCGTACATGGACGGGAGAGCCCCTTGTTGCATTTGGGTTGTTGGTGCGATCTAGAGATGCGAGACGATCAGTTCCATCTTGCCTTCGAGGTCAATGGAGCTGACGGTACTGGGTGCTAACAGGTGGCTTCCCTTGTGGACGGGGTCGCCGCAGACGGTGCCCTCGCCGTCGATGACCGACAGGCACATGAAGGGCCAGCGCTGGTCGAGGGTCTTGTTGCCGCCAACACGTACACGATCGACGGTGTAGCAGGGGTTGGACTCGAGCTCGGTTACGCCATCAACCTCGGGCGCGGTTACGGTACCGTCGGTCGGTGCCTGCGCGTTAAAGTTGATGCAATCCAGGCTCTGCTCAATGTGCAGCGGGCGCAGCTTGCCGTCGGTGCCGGGGCGGTCGTAGTCGTACAGACGATACGTCACGTCGCTCGACTGCTGCGTCTCTAAAATGAGCGTGCCGGTCTTGATGGCGTGCACGGTACCGGAATCAATCTGGAAAAAGTCACCCTTGTGAATCGGCAGCACGTTGAGCATCTCGTCCCAACGGCCTTCCTCGATCATCTGTGCGGCCTCGGCGCGGTCCTTGGCACGCTGGCCGACGATGATCGTGGCACCGGGCTCGCAGTCCAGCACGTACCAGCACTCGGTTTTGCCCAGGCTGCCGTTCTCGTGCTCGGCGGCGTACTCGTCGTTGGGGTGAATCTGGATCGAAAGGTCGTCCTTGGCGTCCAGAATCTTAATGAGCAGCGGGAACTCCTTGCCCTCGCAGTTGCCAAAGAGCTCGCGGTGCTCGGCCCACAGCCATGACAGCGTGTGACCGGCGTACGGGCCCTCAGCGATCTGACAGTCGCCGTTGGGGTGGGCCGAGATGGCCCAGCACTCACCGATGGGACCCTCGGGAATGTCGTAGCCAAACACCGTTTCTAGCTGACGACCACCCCAAATCTTCTCGTGAAAGATCGGCGTGAGTTTAATCAAATCGGACATGTACATACTCCCATAAGGTTGTGCGGGCGCCGCGTAAGACAGCTCAAAACGAGCACCCACCGGATTACAAAACTAGGCCAGCGTTACGTTGTGCAGCTCAAAGCGGTCGCCTACGTTGTGCGAGACAGAATATTCAAACGCGGTACCGCTATCCAAGAAGCCAATCTGGTTGAGTTCGAGCAGGGGAGAGCCGGGTTTGGTATCCAGGCGCTCAGCCTCTTCTTCAGTTGCCGCGACAGCGCGAATGGTACGGTGGAAACTCGAGATCTTGAGTCCGCACTGCTCGCGGATGAAGCTGTAGATCGATGCGTACAGGTCTTTTTTCTTAAGACCCGGAATCAGCTCGAGTGGCATATAGGTGTACTCAATAACGATGGGCTGACCATCGACCTCGCGTACGCGCACGATGTGATAGGCAAAGTCGTCTTCGGCCATTCCCAGCTGGGTCGCAACCTCTGCCGGCGGATTGACGATCGAGAAATCGTAGACCACCGAGGTCACTTTCTCCCCGCGATGCTCGTACGAAAAGCCTTGGGCACGGTCGTTCTTGCCTTGGAAAAACACCTGGCCGGGAAGCCCCGCCGTGTCCTTGACGTAGGTGCCCGATCCGCGCCGGCTGGTAATAAGGCCTTCCTCGGTGATCTGCTCAATTGCTCGTTTGACGGTGATTTTGGAAACGCTGTAGAGCTCACAGAACTCAACGACGGTGGGCAACTTATCGCCCGGCTTAAGGGCGCCGTCCTCGATGCTTCGACGGATATCTGCAGCTATCGCCTCGTATTTGGGAATCATGCAATCCTCCCTTCATATTTACGTCGATATTTAGAAAGTATACCTACTTAAAAAGCATCCATATGGCTTTCATGAAAGAAGTTCGATAAAGAAAAATGAAAAAGACGCTTTACATAGAAAATTAGAGCGCTATAGTTACAGACAACAAGCGAGATGCATTGGCGTTTGCTTGTACTGTTTGGGGACGGTTTTGTTTTGGCGGGTTGGATATCGGTATGACCGGTGCGCGCCCGCGCCGGATAACCTGCCAAAGCAAACCCGTCTCCAACCGGAAGCTCTAGAACACGAAAGCGAGGACTTTGATGGCACAGTATCAGCTGCCCAACGATTTCTTCTTTGGCGCTGCTATGTCCGGCCCGCAGACTGAGGGTCAGTGGAACCAGGGCGGCAAGCTCGAGAACCTGTGGGACACCTGGTCCATCCAGGATCTGGGTTCGTTCTACAACTGCGTTGGCTCTTATGCCGGCAATGACTTTATGGCCAAGTACCAGGAAGACTTTCGCATTTTGAAGGACTTGGGCCTGAATACCTATCGCACTTCCATCCAGTGGAGCCGTCTGCTCGATGCCGACGGCAACCTTAACGAGGAGGGTGCTGCGTGGTATCACGAGCTGTTCCGCGCCTCTCGCGAGGCCGGCCTGGAGCCGTTCGTCAACCTGTACCACTTTGACATGCCCACCTACCTCTTTAACCGTGGCGGCTGGGAGAGCCGTGAGGTCGTCGAGGCTTACGCTCATTACGCCGACGTTGCCTTCCGCGAGTTTGGCCAGGAGATCAAGTACTGGTTCACCTTTAACGAGCCCATCGTCGAGCCCGAGCAGCGCTATCAGGAGGGCGTGTGGTTCCCGCAACTCCACGACTTTAGCCGCGCTCGCACCGTGCAGTATCACATCTCGCTGGCACATGCGCTGGCCGTGGCCAACTACCGTAAGGCCTATGACGAGGGCGCTATTCGCGCCGATGCCAAGATTGGCATGATCAACTGCTTTACCCCGGTCTATACCAAGGAGAATCCCAGCGAGGCAGACCTCGAGGCCGTGCGTATGACCAGCGGCATCAACAATCGCTGGTGGCTCGACCTTATTACCAAGGGCGAGCTTCCTGCCGACGTGCTCGACAGCCTGGCCGAGGGCGGCGTTAAGCTCCCGTTCCGTGCCGGCGACCAAGAGATTCTCAAGCAGGGTGTTGTCGACTGGCTCGGCTGCAACTATTACCACCCCACGCGTGTTCAGGCACCGGCGAGCAAGGTCGACCAGTACGGCCTGCCGCACTTTGCCGACGAGTACGTATGGCCCGACGCCGTTATGAACGAGAGCCGCGGCTGGGAGATCTACCCGCAGGGCCTCTACGACTTTGGCATGGACTGCGCTAAGAACTACCCCGATCTTGAGTGGTTCGTTTCCGAGAACGGCATCGGCATCATGGACGAATACAAGAACCGTGACGCCGAAGGAACCATCCAGGATGACTACCGCGTCGACTTTGTACGCCAGCACCTGGAGTGGGTTGCCAAGGCAATTGCCGAGGGCGCCAAGTGCCGTGGATACCATTATTGGGCCGTTATCGATAATTGGTCTTGGGCGAATGCCTTTAAGAACCGTTACGGTTTTGTCGAGGTCGACCTTATGGACGGCTACAAGCGCCGCCTTAAGAAGTCGGCAGCCTGGCTCAAACAGGTCGCCACGACCCACGTGGTTGATTAGCGACCGGGCGAACGCCCAGACCGCGCGCCGCCGCGCGCAACACATGGCACATCTGGTGGCAGAGGGCGACAGACCACCGTGCGCATAGGAAAAGGCCGGATTTGAAAGTTAGGAGCAATCATGGCCAGTGACAATGGAAAGAGCTTCCTCGACAAGTTTGCCGAGGTCTCTGCGAAGGTGGGAAACCAGGTTCACCTGCGTTCCCTGCGTGACGCCTTCGCGACCATCACGCCGCTCTATATCCTTGCGGGTATCGCGGTTCTTATTAACAACGTCGTGTTCCCCCTGTTCCCGCTCGATGCGGCGGGCCTTGCCAACCTTCAGACGTGGGGTTCGGCAATTACGCTGGGCACCCTCAACGTCTCTGCCATTATCTTGGCCGGATTGATTGGCTACAGCCTCGCTAAGAACAAGCGTTTCGATAACCCGCTCGCTTGCGTGGTCGTCGCTATCTCTGCTTTCGTCATCATGATGCCGCAGCAGATCACCGCCACGCTTGCCGCCACGAGCCCGCTGCTCACCGACAAGATCACCTCCGCCGAGGTCACGGGCGCCCTTTCGACTGCCAACACCGGCACCAACGGTCTGTTCTCGGCCATTATCATCGCCCTGCTTTCCGTCTCGCTCTTCATCAAGATTTCTGGCGTCGAGAAGCTCAAGGTTAAGCTGGGCGAGGGCGTGCCCCCCGCGGTCTCCAACTCCTTCAACGTCATGATCCCGATGCTGCTCAACCTCGCGATCTTCGCTCTTGCCGCAGCCCTGCTCGCCGTGTGCGCCGGCACCGATCTGTGCGCCATCATCTCCACGTGCATCTCCAACCCGCTCAAGAACATCATGAACGCCGGTCCGTGGGCTGTTATCCTCATCTACACCCTTGCCAACCTGCTGTTCTGCGTCGGTATTCACCAGTCCACCATCTCTGGCGCTACCGTCGAGCCGATCCTGACCATGCTCATCGTCGACAACATGGCTACCTTTGCCGCCGGTGGCACCATCCAGCCCGATCACTACATGAACATGCAGATCGTTAACAGCTTTGCCCTCATCGGCGGCTCGGGCTGCACCCTCATGCTTCTGCTCGACACGCTCCTGTTCTCCAAGAACAAGGCTTCCGAGACCGTTTCCAAGATGGCTATCCTGCCTGGTCTGTTCAACATCAACGAGCCGGTTATCTACGGTTACCCCATCGTGTACAACCTGCCGCTCATGATCCCGTTTGTCCTCCTTCCCGACCTGTTCATCGGCATCACCTATGGCCTTACCTGTGCAGGCATCATCAGCCCCTGCATCGCCCAGGTGCCCTGGACTATGCCTCCCGTCATCAATGCCCTACTCGCTACGGGCTTTGACTGGCGCGCCGGCGTGTGGCAGGCTCTCGAGATTGTCATTGGCATGGCCGTCTACCTGCCCTTCATGAAGATTTCCGAGAAGGCAATCGCCAAGCAGGAGGCTCTCGCCGAGTAGAACGCCTAACGTTCGTCCCTTTCACCGTTGCGGGCGCCGGTACGCGGTGCCGGTGCCCGCGGCTCTCTCCCTTGTGTAAAGATGCAGGGGGTGGGCACAATAGCCGCAAGGAATAAAACCAGTCGTCGTCTGCGCGCCGCGCAGTTATAAGGAGGAAACCATGAAGAAGATCATGCTCTGCTGCAATGCCGGTATGTCCACGAGCCTGCTGGTCCAGAAGATGCAGGCCGAGGTTGCAAACCGTGGTCTGGATATTGAGGTCGAGGCTCGTCCCATGAACGAGGCCCACGATCACCTGGGCGAGTGCGACATGTTGCTGCTTGGCCCGCAGATCGGCTACACCAAGGGCGATTTTGAGAAGGAGGCCGCCGGCCGTTTCCCGGTCGAGGTCATCAACATGGTCGACTACGGCCGCATGAACGCTGCCGGCATCATCGACCACTGCGTCAGCGTGATGGGCTAGGTGCTCCGCATGGAGGATATGAACGAACTGCAGATGACCTGCTTTGAGATCATCAGCTACGTCGGTACCGCCAAGAGTATGTACATCAATGCCGTGCAAAAGGCCAAGGAGGGCGATTTTGACGCCGCCGAGGAACTTATCAAGCAGGGCGACGAGGCCTATAACGGTGGCCACGATGTTCACATGGGGCTTCTGAAGAAGGAGGCCAACGGCGAGCGTAACGGCGAGGCTCCGTTGATTCTACTGCATGCCGAGGACCAGATGGCCGGTACCGAGACCATGCGCGTCATGGCGACGGAGCTCATCGAGGTTCACAAGCAGCTGCAGGCACTTCAGGCCTAGTCGGCGTTATCGCCGCGATGGACCGTGCGGTCCAACAGACAACATAGTCCCTTTGACGGGCGCCGGGAGCCTCCGCCTCCCGGCGCCTTTATTTTTGAGGATGGTCTTGTGCGGCCTGTTGAGCAGCCAATTGCATTTCCCCAGATAAAACCTGCCAAAATAAACCTGTCCCTTTTTGGTAGGTTTTTGCCTTGGGAGCGGTACCATACAGGCAATGTTTAAACGAGAAAGGTGGGCTCCCATGGAACCTAAGCAGTACTACATCGGCATCGACGTCGGCGGCACTTCGGTTAAGGAGGGCCTGTTCGACGAGGACGGCAACCTGCTGGCCAAGGCCAGCGTCCCCACGCCTCCCATCGTTGACGCTGCGGGCTTTGCCGCGGTGACCGAGGCTATCGACCAGGTGGTCGCCAAGGCCCAGATTCCGCGTGCCTTTGTGTCGGGCATTGGCCTGGCCGTTCCGTGTCCCATCCCGGCATCGGGCGATGCTAAGGTCAAGGCCAACATTGCCATTAACCTGCCCGAGCTGAGAATCGCCATTCAGAAGCACTGCCCCGACGCGGTCGTTAAGTACGAGAACGATGCCAACGCCGCTGCCATGGGCGAGGCCTGGCTCGGCTCTGCCAAGGGCGTACAGAACGTGGTGATGGTCACCATTGGCACCGGCGTGGGCGGCGGCGTTATCGTTAACGGCGACGTGGTGTCGGGCGTTGTGGGTGCCGGCGGCGAGATCGGCCACATGTGCCTGAATCCGGCTGAGGAGCGCACCTGCGGCTGCGGCGGCCATGGCCACCTGGAGCAGTATTCCAGCGCCACCGGTGTGGTGAGCAACTACCTTGCCGAGTGCAAGAAGGCTGGCGTCGAGCCCATCGAGCTCACCGGCCCCTCAGATTCCAAGGACGTGTTCCAGGCCTGCCGCGAGGGCGACAAGCTCGCGCTGGCCGCGGCCGATACCATGGCCGACTATCTTGGTCGCGCCCTGGCACTTATCGCCAACGTGGTCGACCCCGAGATGTTCCTGATCGGCGGCGGCGCCTCCGCCTCGGCCGATGTCTACCTCGACAAGGCTCGCGAGTACTTCCAGCGCTACGCGCTTTCCGCCTCGCGCGAGACGCCCATTAAGGTCGCTTCGCTCGGCAACGACGCCGGCATCATCGGCGCCGCCTACGTAGCTCTGCGCGCCGCTGGCAAATAGCTGGTGCAGGGGGGCGGGTGGTACAAGGGGGACAGACTTCGCCCCCCCAGGCTCACCCCAAATTGCGCCGCGCCCCTTCCGTCTCATAAGGTTCGGCGCAGCGTGCTACCATAGCTACGTCCAAGTACACATATCAAGTGGAGGATATCCATGGCAAACGTTCTTGTCTTTGGTCACCAGAACCCCGATAACGACGCCATCATGAGCGCCGTCGTCCTGTCCCAGCTGCTCAACCAGGTTGAGTATGCCGGCAACACCTACGAGGCTTGCGCTCTGGGCCAGCTTCCGGCCGAGTCCGCCAAGCTGCTCGCCGACGCTGGCATTGCCGAGCCCCGCGTGATTGATTCCGTCGAGGCCGGTCAGCTCGTCGTCCTCACCGACCACAACGAGTCTGCCCAGTCCGTCGCCGGCCTTAAGGACGCCACGGTCTTTGGCGTCGTCGACCATCACCGCATCGGCGACTTCGAGACCGCCGGTCCGCTGCACTACATCTGCCTGCCCTGGGGCTCCAGCTGCACCATCGTCACCAAGCTCGCCGCCGTGCTCGGCGTTGAGCTTTCCGACGTCCAGGCCAAGCTGCTGCTCTCGGCCATGATGACCGACACGCTCATGCTCAAGAGCCCCACCACCACCGATGTCGACCGCGCCGTCGCCGCCAAGCTCGGCGAGCAGGTGGGCGTCGATCCGGTCAAGTTTGGCATGGAGGTCTTCCTCACCCGCCCGTCCGGCTCCTTCACTGCAGCCGAGATGGTCGGCAACGACATCAAGATGTTCGAGCCCGCCGGCAAGAAGCTGCTCATCGGCCAGTACGAGACTGTCGACAAGAGCCGTGCGCTCGGTATGATCGACGAGATCCGCGAGGCCATGCGCGCCTACGCCGCCGAGAAGGGCGCCGACGGCATTGTCCTGTGCATTACCGACATCATGGAGGAGGGCTCGCAGGTCCTGCTCGAGGGCGAGACCGAGGCTGCTCAGAAGGGCCTGGGCATTGCCGACGAGCACGACGGCGTCTGGATGCCGGGCGTCCTCTCCCGTAAGAAGCAGGTTGCTGCCCCCATCATGGCCGCCTGCTAGGTTTAGTTGACCAAACGCCACGACCGGATCGCGGACGCCCCGCGCTCCGGTCGTTTTTTGTGCACGGCGCCACGCCGTTTCTTGGACAGGCGTGCCCGTGCCGTTGGGCAAATAATGTTCAACCTGTGGTTCCGCTTTTCGGCCACGCCTGCGTGCTTGTCGTGCAGGGTAGGCTAGATGCAAGCGTAATACGTTAGAGCGCGGCGCCGCCACTTGGGCGGGCCGTGCTTTTTTAAGACGGGAGCTTTCCCGTGAAAGGAGCCGCCCATGGCAGCAACTGAGCAGCTGTTCAACGTTCGTGAGCGCAAGCGCTTTGAACGTCACGACATCTGGGAGCGCATCGCCGAGAACGGCACGATTTCCGCCGCCGTCATGGTCTTCGCCGCCATCGCCGCCGTCATTTGCGCCAATACCGATGCCTACGAGGCCATCCATCACTTTTTGGAGACCCCGCTGTATGTGGGTCTGGGCAACCTTACGGCCGGTCTCACCGTTGAGCTTTTCGTCAACGACTTCCTCATGGCGATTTTCTTTTTGCTGGTGGGCATTGAGCTCAAGTATGAGATGACGGTCGGCGAGCTCAAAAACCCGCGCCAGGCTATGCTTCCCATGCTGGCGGCCGTGGGCGGCGTCGTCGTTCCCGCCTGCATCTATCTGATCTTTAACCATGCCGGCGCGCACAACGGCTGGGCCATTCCCATGGCAACCGATATTGCCTTTGCGCTGGGCGTGCTGTCGCTTTTGGGCAATCGCGTGCCCAACGGCGTGCGCGTGTTCTTCTCGACGCTCGCCATCGCCGACGACCTCATTTCCATCGCCGCCATCGCCATCTTCTACGGTCAGAGCCCCAATCCGTTTTGGTTGGGCGCCGCCGCGCTTGTGACCTGCGCGCTCGTGTGGCTCAACAAGACGCAGCATTACCGCCTTGCCCCGTACTCGGTGCTGGGCCTGCTGCTGTGGTTCTGCATGTTCAAGAGCGGCGTGCACGCTACGCTTGCCGGCGTCATCTTGGCCTTTACCATCCCTGCCAAGTGCGGCGTCAAGCTCGACAGCCTTACCGATTGGCTGGGCGAGTGCCTGCCGCTGCTCGATGACCGCTACGACGACGAGGCACACATCCTGGGCCAGCATGACTTTACCGTCTCGACCACCAAGGTCGAGCGCGTCATGCACCGCGTGACCCCGCCGCTCATCCGCATGGAGCGTCTGATCTCCACGCCGGTCAACTTTGTGATCCTGCCGATCTTTGCGTTCGTGAACGCACAGGTTCGCCTGGTGGGCGTGGACATGAGCACGCTGCTCACCGACCCGGTGACGCTCGGCGTGTACTTTGGCATGCTGCTGGGCAAGCCGATCGGCATCTTTGGCATGACGTTTGCCCTAGTCAAGCTTAAGGCTTGCGAGCTGCCGCACAACGTCAACTGGCATATGATTGCCGGTGTGGGCATTCTGGGCGGTATCGGCTTTACCATGTCGATCCTCATCAGCGGCCTCGCCTTCCCGACGGCCCAGTTTGAGGTCCTGGCCGCAAAGGCTGCCATTCTTGCCGGTTCGGTCACCGCAGCCGTGCTCGGTATGATCTACATGAGCGTGGTCTGCAAGCACCCCGCGCCCAAGGACGAGTAAGGGCATAAACAAGTTTGAAAACGCCGCCTGTGCATACCATCACAGGCGGCGTTTTAGTCATTGGGTAGTCATTGGGGACGTTCTTAAACGACTAGGTTTATTCTACGGTGCCGTAGACGGCGCCCCAGCCGTGGGCGGCAAGGGCCGAGTTGAGCTGGTCGCAAAGTGACTGGCGGTCGTAATAGCCGGGCGGCAAAAGGTTGACGATTTCCATGAGGTCGGGCGCCAGGTCCAAGATCTCGGCCTGCACGATCAGGTCCAGGCGGTCGATGGCGTGGCGGTCGTAAAACAGTCCGTCGACCAGGCGCTGCAGGTCGCCGAATTCCTCGGCCTGGAACGATCCGTACTCCATAGTGCCTCCTTGGGCGCTTCATGCCGGCATGCGCGGCGATTCGTAATTCATTGCGATGGACTTAATCTATCACGGCTTCATAACGTTGCGACGGTGGCGGTCTATACTTAGAAGAATTGCAACGTACCGCTTCGTGAAAGGTCGCACCCATGCAGACGATCTACCAGAAGATGGAAACCACCGAACTCGATGCCGCCATCGAGGCGCTCAAAGCCGAGGTCGCCGAGGTCAAGGCCAAGGGCCTGGCGCTCGACATGGCCCGCGGCAAGCCGTCGCCCTCCCAGGTGGACATCTCTCGACCCATGCTCGATATCCTCAATGCCGATGCCGACCTGCACGACGGCAACGTCGACTGTTCCAACTACGGCTGCTTTGAGGGCATTCCCTCGGCACGCAAGCTGGCGGGGGAGTTCCTGGGTTGCCCCGCCGAGCAGACGCTCGTGCTGGGTTCGTCAAGCCTGCTGATCGAGCACGACATCGCCGGTATGTTCTGGCGCTGCGGCTCGTGCGGCAGCGAGCCCTGGGAGGCTTACGAGGCCGCGCACGACGGCAAGAAGGTCAAGTTCCTGTGCCCGGTTCCCGGCTACGACCGCCACTTTGGCATCACCGCCGATCTGGGTATCGAGAACGTCCCCGTCGCGATGACTGACAACGGCCCCGACATGGACGAGGTCGAGCGCCTCGTTGCCGCCGACGATTCCATCAAGGGCATCTGGTGCGTGCCCAAGTATTCCAACCCCACGGGCATCACCTTTAGCGAGGACACTGTGCGCCGCCTGGTTGAGATGCCCACGGCCGCGCCCGATTTCCGCATCTTCTGGGACAACGCCTACTGCGTGCATGACCTGTACGACGAGACCGATGAGCTCGCCAACATCTTTGACCTCGCTCGCGCGGCGGGCACCGAGGATCGCGTGGTGGCCTTTGCATCGACGTCCAAGATCACCTTTCCGGGTGCCGGTATCGGCTTTATCGGTGCGAGCCCCGCGGTTATCGCGGAGTTCTCCAAGCGCCTGAAGGCCGGCCTCATCAGCGCCGATAAGCTCAACCAACTGCGCCACGTGCGTTTCCTTCCCACCATCGAGGCGGTCAAGGAGCACATGAAAAAGCATGCCGAGTTCCTGCGCCCGCGCTTTGAGGCTGTCGAGCGCAAGCTTACCGAGGGCCTGGGCGATACGGGTTGCGCTGCTTGGACGCATCCCCGCGGCGGCTACTTTGTAAGCTTCGATGGTCCCGAGGGTTCAGCCCAGAAGGTCGCCGCGCTCTGCGCCGACCTGGGCGTCAAGCTCACGCCGGCTGGTGCCACCTGGCCCTATGGCAAGGATCCGCGCGACACCAACATCCGCATCGCGCCGAGCTATCCCACGGTCGAGGACCTAGAGGCTGCGCTCGATGTGCTGGTGCTGGCCGTCAAGCTCGTCGCTGCCGAGCTTGCGCGTGCCGAGCGCGCCTAACGCGCGGCTTCCCGTACTATCCGCACCTTCGATACGTAAAGGAGCATATACATGGATTTGGGTATTTCCACCAACCCCACGCCAGAGCTCTACACCATTAAGGTAACCGGCGAGATCGATATCTCTAACGCCGATAGCCTGCGCAATGCCATTGACCTGGCGCTCGAGCAGCCCACTGAGGCCGTTGAGCTCGATTTTGCCCAGGTGAGCTACATCGATTCGACGGGCATTGGCGTGCTTGTGGGCGCCGCGCACCACGCAGTCGACCACGGCAAGCGCTTTAGCTGCGCCAATGTGCAGCCTCCGGTGATGCGCGTGGTTCAGCTGTTGGGTGTCGACCAGGAGATTTCGATCACCGCTGCATAACCTTTGCCCTCAAAAGGGCGTGCCGTTTGGCATATGTTTGTGATGCGCTCGGACGTTTTGGCGTCCGGGCGCTATACTTGACCGAATGAATAGACGAGTTCCGGCCGAATGGCGCGGTGCGGGCTCGACTCACATCGAGCCTTGGAGGTATGTGTGTTTGGTATTGGAGAGGGTGAGCTCGCGATCATCGTGGTCTTCGGCTTTTTGCTGTTTGGCCCGGATAAGCTCCCACAGATGGGCCGCACGATTGGCCGTGCCATCCGTCAGTTCCGCGAGACGCAGGAAAAGATGACGGCCGTTGTTCAGTCCGAGATTATCGATCCGGTAAGCGAGGCCGCATCGGCCCCGGTCAAGCCCAAGAAGGCTGCCGTCGATGACGATTCCGATGCGGACGAGGATGCCGCCGAGGTGGCAGCGCCCGCCAAGAAGGAGACCTTTGCCGAGCGTCGCGCCCGTCTTGCTGCCGAGAAGGCCGCGAGTGAGGCTGCCGCCGAGGGCGAGGGTGCTGCTGAGGAGTCCGAGGCCGAGGGCGCCGAGCCTGCCGCTGCCGCCGAGCCTGTCGTCGAGCCCGAGCCTGCTGCAGAGCCGGAGTCCGAGCTCGAGCCGGCAGAGCCCACGACGGCTGACCTCTACGCCCGTCGTCCCCGCAAGCGCAAGGCCGTCGTCGACCAGCTCGCTCGCGAGCTCGAGGCCGAGGACGAGGCCGTTGCCGAGGCTGCCACCGCCGACGCCTCGAAGGGAGGCGATGAGTAATGCCTATCGGACCTGCGCGCATGCCGCTCTTCGATCACCTGGGAGAGCTCCGTCGCCGCCTGACCATCGTGGTCGTGTCGGTGTTTGCCGCCGCCATCGTGCTGTATTTCGCCACGCCCGTGGTGCTCGACATCTTGGAAGACCCCATCCGCTCCTTTGTGCCGGACGGTAAGTTCTACATCACCACCACGCTCGGCGGCTTTGGCCTGCGCTTCTCGCTGGCCATCAAGATGGCCGTGGTCATGTGCACGCCCATGATCATCTGGCAGATTCTGGCATTTTTCCTGCCGGCACTTCGCCCCAACGAGCGCAAGTGGGTCGTGCCCACGGTGCTCGCCTCGACGGTGCTGTTCTTCCTGGGTGCCATCTTCTGCTACTTCATCATCATCCCGGCGGGCTTTGAGTGGCTCATCGGCGAGACCTCGGCCGTCGCTACGGCGTTGCCCGATCTGGAGAACTACGTCAACATGGAGCTGCTCTTTATGATCGGCTTTGGTGTGGCGTTTGAGCTGCCGCTCATCATCTTCTACCTGTCCGTCTTCCACATCGTGTCCTACGCGGCCTTCCGCAGCGCCTGGCGTTATGTATACGTTGGCCTGCTTGTGGGATCGGCTGTGATTACGCCCGACGGCTCGCCCGTTACGCTGGGCCTCATGTATGGCGCCCTGCTCTCGCTCTACGAGATTTCGCTCGCTATTGCCCGCGTGGTCATTACCGCGCGCGAGGGCAAGGAGGGCTTGTTTGTGAGCCGTCTGGACCTGTTCTCGGACGATGAGGACGACGAGGAGTAAATCGGTATGCACGAGGTTGGCATTGTCAACGGCATACTCGATACAGTGATTCGCGCGGCGCGTGGGGCGGGGGCCTCGCGCGCCGTTTTGGTGACACTGCGTATCGGGGATATGACCGAGGTCGTGCGCGAGGCGCTCGACTTTGCCTGGGAGACGTTTCGCGACGAGGATCCGCTCACGCGCGGCTGCGAGCTTGCCGTGGAGGAAGTCCATCCACAAAGCGAGTGCCTGGACTGCGGTGAGGTCTTCGATCACGACCGTTTCCATTGCCGCTGTCCCCAGTGTGGCGGCGCCAACGTGCGCCTGCTGCACGGCCGCGAACTCGACATCGCAAGTATCGAGATCGAGACCCCCGACGATTAGCCCGCTAGCCATCTGGTGATGGGGTGTAAAGGGGCCAAATTAAGGAGCGCTAAGTATGGCTGAGAAAACGATTGATATCGCGTCGCCGATCCTGTCGCGCAATGAGCGCCTGGCAGATCAGCTGCGACAGCGATTTAAAGAGACAAACACCTATGTGATCAATGTGCTGTCGAGCCCCGGTTCGGGCAAGACCACCACGATCCTGGGCACCAACGAGCGCCTGCGCGACAAGGCGGGTCTGCGTTGCGCCGTCATCGAGGGCGATATCGCCTCGGACGTCGACGCCATTACCATGAAGGAAGCCGGCATGCCCGCCATCCAGATCAACACGGGTGGCCTGTGCCATCTCGAGGGCAATATGATTATGGAGGCCGTCGACGCCTTCGACCAGGCTGTGGGTCTGGAAAACATCGACGTCATCTTTATCGAAAACGTGGGCAACCTGGTCTGCCCAGTTGACTTTGACCTGGGCGAGAACCTGTCCATCATGATCCTCTCGGTGCCCGAGGGAGACGACAAGCCCATCAAGTACCCGGGCATCTTCCAGCACGCCGGCGCACAGCTGCTCAACAAGGTCGACGTGGCCCCGGCTTTCGATTTTGACATGGATAGGTATACTAAGACACTCGATGACCTCAATCCGCAGGCGCCGCGGTTTGCCGTGAGCGCACGCAAGGGCGAGGGCATGGATGCCTGGTGCGATTGGCTCATCGGGCAGATTGAGCAAGCAAGGGCGTAAGTCGGCCGCCATACGGGCGGGCGTAGCCGCAGAGATACGAGATAGGAGCCTCTTTTGAAGCTCATCATCGCCGAGAAAAACGACGCCGCGCGTCAGATCGCCGAGCGTCTGTCCACGGGTAAGCCCAAAAAGGACAAGGTGTACAACACCGCCATCTACCGTTTTGAGTGGAAGGGCGAGGAGTGCGTGACGATCGGCCTTGCCGGTCACATCCTCGCGCCCGATTTTTGTGACAGCGTGCTGTTCGATAAAAAGCTGGGCTGGTATTCGGTCAGCGAGGACGGCGAGATGCTGCCGGCCGACATACCCGATGGCCTGGCACGTCCGCCCTACGACACCAAGCGCAAGCCGTTTCTTGCCGATGGCATCTCCATCAAAGGCTGGAAGCTCGAGAGCCTGCCCTATCTCACCTGGGCGCCCGTCATTAAGTTGCCGGCCGAGAAAGAACTCATTCGCTCGCTCAAGAACCTTGCCAAGAAGTCCGACAGCGTCATCATCGCTACGGACTTCGATCGCGAGGGCGAGCTGATCGGTTCGGACGCCCTCAACAAGGTGCGCGAGGTTGCGCCCGACCTGCCGGTCGCCCGCGCCCAGTATTCTTCGTTTACCAAGGCCGAGATCACGCAGGCCTTCGATAATCTCGTCTCGCTCGACCAGAATCTGGCCGACGCCGGCGAGAGCCGCCAGCACATCGACCTCATCTGGGGTGCGGTGCTCACGCGCTACCTGACGCTCGCCAAGTTTGGCGGCTTTGGTAACGTGCGTTCTGCCGGCCGTGTGCAGACGCCGACGCTTGCCCTGGTGGTCGAGCGCGAGCGCGAGCGCATGGCGTTTGTGCCCGAGGACTATTGGCAGATCCGCGGCATGGGCGCCGCACAGGGTGCTGCCGAGGCCGCCCGCTTTAAGATTGCGCACAAGACGGCGCGCTTTACCGACAAGGATGCTGCTGAGGCGGCATACGGCCACGTTGACGGCGTTGCGACGGCAACCGTCGCCGCGGTGACCAAGCGTTCGCGCAAGCAGCAGCCGCCCACGCCGTTTGCGACCACCTCGCTGCAGGCTGCCGCCGCAGCCGAGGGCATCTCACCTGCGCGTACCATGCGCATCGCCGAGTCTCTCTACATGGCGGGCCTCATCAGCTACCCGCGTGTCGACAATACCGTGTACCCTGCGACGCTCGACCTGGGCGCCGTGGTGAGCGACCTGGCAAAGATCAACCCGGCGCTGGCGCCCGTGTGCAAAAAGGTGCTCGCCGGTCCCATGAAGCCCACGCGCGGCAAGGTCGAGACCACCGACCACCCGCCTATCTATCCCACGGGCGAGGGCGATCCGTCCACGCTCGATGGTGGCCAGCGCAAGCTCTACGACCTCATCGCCCGTCGCTTCCTGGCAACGCTCATGGGTCCCGCGACCATCGAGAACACCAAGCTCGAGCTCGACGTCAATGGTGAGCCGTTCGTGGCTTCGGGCGATGTGCTCGTGACCCCGGGTTTCCGCGAGGCGTATCCGTATGGACTCAAGCGCGACGAGCAGATGCCGCCGCTGGAGCAGGGCGATACGGTCGACGTGTTCGACATTAAGCTCGAGGCCAAGCAGACCGAGCCGCCCGCGCGCTACAGCCAGGGCAAGCTCGTGCAGGAGATGGAAAAGCGCGGCCTGGGCACCAAGTCCACGCGCGCGAGCATCATCGAGCGCCTGTACGCCGTGCGCTACCTCAAAAACGATCCCGTGGAGCCGAGTCAGCTGGGCATCGCCATCATTGACGCGCTGACGCAGTTTGCCCCGCGCATCACGAGCCCCGATATGACCAGCGAGCTCGATGGCGATATGACCCGTGTGGAGCGCGGCGAGGATACCGAAGAGCATGTCGTGACGCACTCGCGCGCGCTGCTGGCTGGCGTGCTCGACGAGCTGCTCAAGCACACGCAGGAGCTGGGCGACGCCATCAGCGACGCCGTCACGGCCGATGCGCGCGTGGGCGCCTGCCCCAAGTGCGGCAAGGACTTGGTTATGAAGACGAGCGCCAAGACCCGCGGCAGCTTTATCGGCTGCATGGGCTGGCCCGACTGCGATGTGACCTATCCGGTGCCGAGCGGCGTCAAGGTGAGCCCGCTCGAGGGCGATGCCGCCGTGTGCCCCGAGTGCGGTGCGCCGCGCATTAAGTGCCAGCCGTTCCGCCAGAAGGCTTTCGAGATCTGCGTGAACCCGACGTGCCCCACCAACTACGAGCCCGACCTTAAGGTGGGCGAGTGCAAGGTGTGCGCCGAGGCAGGACGCCATGGCGACCTAATCGCGCACAAGAGCGAAAAGAGCGGCAAGCGCTTTATCCGCTGCACCAACTACGATGACTGCGGCGTGAGCTATCCGCTGCCGGCGCGCGGCAAGCTCGAGGCGACGGGCGAGACCTGCCCCGAGTGCGGTGCCCCCATCGTGGTGGTCAACACGGCGCGCGGCCCGTGGCGCATCTGCGTGAACATGGACTGCCCGACCAAGGAGAAGAAGCCCGCCCGCGGCCGCAAGACCACGACCAAGGCGAGCACGGCCAAGAAGACGACGGCGGCAAAGAAGACTGCTGCCAAAAAGACGACGGCGAAAAAGACGACGTCCAAGAAGTCGACTACCAAAAAGACCGCTGCCGACAAGTAGCCGAGCACATATAGACGCGGCGGGGCCGGGCGCGCAAATGCAAATGCGCGCCCGGCCCCACTTCTAAGTTGCGGTGAAATAGGGACTGTTTTTGCTGGCAAAAGGCCTAATTAATCCCTATTTCACCGCAAGTTTTGATCAGTTGTTGGGATTACTTCACCTCGACAGGTTTGGCGCCGGGATAGCGCTCCTCAAAGTCTAGGCGGTACTTATTGTCATTGGTGCCCGCCACGTTGTCGCGCGACAGCGGCGCCACGATCTCATTCTTGTGGTCCTCAGGCTTGGCGTATTTCAGGCTGATCTCCCAGGCATCACAGATTGCGTCAATGCGGTGATCCAGGTCGTCGTACAGGGCGATGATGTCTTTCCAGGAGCTGTAGTTCTTGGAGCTCGTCGGGACGTCTAGGTCCTCGACGATGTCGTAATACTGCTCGATGGTGTCCTCCGTGCGCTCGGCGACGTCGGCGAGATTTTGACGGGTGGTTCGATCCTCTTCCAGATAGCTGCCGTTGAAGTTCTGCGCGCAGCCACGGACGTAGTTGTCGAGGTCTTCGAGCAAGTCGTAGTATTCGCTCAGTCGGCGGTAGAGATTCTGCTCGGAGAGCGTTGCTTCGCCGCCATCCTCGTCGTCGTCATCGTCATCATCGTCGTACAGGCTGTTGGGATCGCCGAGAGGCTTTAGGTCATCGTCGTCGACGTCATGGTGTAGCTTAGCTACCTCGGCGGACGTCTGCGTGGCAGCGTTGTCGAAAGGCTTGATCACAAAGAAAACGACCAGGGCGATGATGATAGCCATCAGCACAACGATAACGGCGATAAGCGGCCCGGTGCCGCTCTTTTTGGGAGCGGGGGTCTGTGGCGAAGCGGGCGCGTATGCGGGAGCCGGCTGCTGTTGGGGCGAGCCGCTCGCGACGGGTATGCGCTGCGTGGTCTCGACGGCCGCGAGGCCTGCGGCGGGGTCGGGGCGATAGGCGAGGGGGTCGTCCGCCTTGGCTTGCGGCGTATCAAGGGAGCCGGTCTGCTCAAAAGCGGGCTGCCTATCGCTCGCGGTTGTTTGCTCAACGGGTGCACCGCACGAGGTGCAGAACTTGGCATCATCTGCAAGAAGCTTGCCGCACGAGGCGCAATACCGAGACATTGCCACTCCTTTCGCCACATTTCAATGCAATACGACGATTATACCCAGCGTCCTAAATTCCCCATCATAAGTTGCGGTGAAATAGGGACTGTTTGGCGGTTTCGGAGCTTCAATCAGTCCCTATTTCACCGCAACTTTGGAAAGGCACCTTTAGCCATTGGGGACGCACCGAGCACTGGGGTATCATGGCTTGGTTGATATATCTGCATTTACGCGCCTTGTAGGAAGGGGCTGCGCCCATGGCTTTTGAGCCCGCTCAACATAGCTTTATCACGCTCGAGGGCGTCGACGGTGCCGGCAAGTCCACGCAGGCGCGCCTGCTTGCCCGCGCTCTTGAACTCGCTGGCTACCAGGTTGTGAGCCTGCGCGAGCCGGGCGGTACCGCCATCAGCGAAAAGATTCGCGCCCTGCTGCTCGACCCCGCCAATACGGCGATGGGCGACACCTGCGAGCTGCTGCTCTACGAGGCCGCGCGTGCCCAGCTGGTGCACGAAGTCATCGCGCCTGCCCTCGCGGCCGGCAAGGTGGTCCTGTGCGACCGTTTCTACGATTCCACGACCTGCTATCAGGCGTTTGCCGATGGCCTCGACCGTCAGATGGTGCGCGATGCCAACAACCTGGCTGTCGCCGGTACGCATCCGGCGCTCACGCTCGTCTATCACATCACGCCCGAGCAGGCGGCGCTGCGCATGGCCGCCCGTGGTGCGGCAGACCGCATGGAGGCCAAGGGCATGGCCTTCCAGGAGCTGGTCTACCAGGGATTTTGCGCAATTGCTGCCGAGGAGCCAGACCGCGTAAAGCTCATCGACGCGACCGCGACCGTCGAGGAAGTCTTTGAGAAGACGGTCGAGCAGATTCGCGCGTACGGTCTCGACATTCCGCAAGATGCCGTCGCTGCCGCGCTAGCCCAGGAGGCCGAGTAACATGGCCCCCGCTCAGGCAAGCCTGCTGGCCAAGCTTGACACTCAAGAGCGCGTACGCGACTTTTTGACCAACGCCGTCGCCAGCGGCCGCGCATCGCACGCCTACCTGTTTTTGGGCGCGCCCGGCGCGGGCAAGCTCGACGCCGCGTGGGCGCTCGCTCAGGCCTTCCTGTGCGAGCAGGATGGCTGCGGCTCATGCGATAGCTGCGTGCGCGTCGCCCGCCATACGCACCCCGACGTGCACTATTACACGCCCGAGAGCGCCACGGGCTACCTCATTGCCCAGACCCGCGAGCTGCTCGATGACGTGCCGCTGGCGCCCATCCGTGCCAAGGCCAAGGTCTACATCATCGACCGTGCCGAGCAGTTGCGTGCTAACACCGCCAACGCACTGCTCAAAACACTCGAGGAGCCGCCCGAGGGCGTTATGTTCATCTTGCTGGGCACCTCGGCAGACGTGATGCTGCCCACCATCGTGAGCCGCTGTCAGTGCGTGCCGTTTCGGCTGGTGTCGCCCACCGTGGCCGCGCAGGCCGTGAGCCGCGCCACCGGTCAGGATCTCGCACGCTGTCGCATGGCGGTCGCCGTGGCGGGGAGCCCAACGCGCGGTATCGAGTTCCTTAAGAGCGCCGAGCGCCAGGACGCCCGCCGTCAGATGGTCCGCGCCATCGACTCACTCATTGCCGCCGACGAGGCCGATGTACTCAGCCGCGCCAAGTCGCTCATCGTCGCCGTTAAGGCGCCGCTCGCCGAGGTCAAGTCCACACAGGAAAAGGTGCTCGAGCAAAACGCCGACTACCTGTCGCGTGGAGCATTGAAGCAGCTTGAGGACCGCAACAAGCGCGAACTCAACGCGCGCGAGCGTTCGGGTATCATGGAAGCGCTGGCGAGTGCGCGGACGCTCATGCACGACGTGCTGCTGACGCTTCAGGACGAGGCAGCTGACGTGGTGAACGAAGACGTGCGCGACACGATCGGTCGGCTTGCCGCCGCGACCAATGTTGCGGGTGCCACCCGGGCGCTCGAGGCGGTCGCGACCGCCGAGCGCAACATCGCCAGAAACGTTACTCCCCAGCTGGCCATCGAGGTCATGCTGTTCGATATCAGGAAGGCACTGAAATGCCGTTAGTCGTACCCGTTAAGTTTACCTACGCCTCGCGCGACCTGTGGTTCGACCCGCAGGATCTGGATATCCTCAAGGCCGATTATGCCATTTGCTCCACCGAGCGCGGAACCGAGATCGGCCTGGTCACGGCCGATCCCTTCGAGGTGCCGCAGGACGAGATCGGCCAGCCGCTCAAGCCTGTGCTGCGCGTGGCGAGCGACATCGACCTACAGCTTGCCGACGACCTGGCCATCCAGGGCGACGAGGCGATGGTCGATTTCCGCCGTCTGGTCAAAGAGCTCGACCTCGAGATGAAGCCGGTCGGCGTCGAGTACCTGTTTGGCGGCGAGAAGGCCGTATTTTACTTTGCGGCCGAGGAGCGCGTCGATTTTCGTCAGCTCGTCAAGGATCTGTCCTCGACGCTTCACATTCGCGTTGACATGCGCCAGATCGGCGTGCGCGACGAGACCCGCCTGGTGGGCGGCTATGCCCAATGCGGGCAGGAGCTCTGCTGCACGCGCTTTGGCGGACAGTTTGAGCCCGTCTCGATCCGCATGGCAAAAGAGCAGGACCTGCCGCTCAACTCGTCCAAGATCAGCGGCGTTTGCGGCCGCCTGATGTGCTGCCTGCGTTATGAGTTCGAGGCGTACAAGGACTTTAAGAGCCGTGCGCCCAAAAAGAAGACGCTCATCGATACGCCGCTCGGCAAGGCGCGTATCCAGGAATATGACACGCCGCGTGAGCAGCTGGTGCTGCGCCTGGAGAACGGCAAAGTCTTTAAGGTCAACCTGGCCGATATGACGTGCTCGGAGGGCTGCAAAAAGAAGGCCGCCGAGCAGGGCTGCAACTGCCGCCCCGACTGCGTGACGCGCGACGTGCTCGAGCGCATCGAATCGCCCGAGATGCGCCTGGCGCTCATGGAACTCGATCGCGAGAACGGCGTCGACGTGGGCGATGGCCTGTCGAGTGCCGACCGTCTGGCCGGCACGTCGATGCCCAAGCGCCGTCGTCGCGATGCCGAATCCGATGCTCGCGCCGGCCAGGGCCAGGGCGAGGGTCGTGGCCGCGGAAAGGGCCGCGGCAAGGTCGAGGCGCCCGAGGCCGAGGGGGCGGCCGATGGCCGTCGCCGCCGCAAGCGCACGGCGTCCGTCGACAATGGCGAGACCGCGGGCAAGAACGCTTCCCGCGAGCGCGAGGCTCAGCAGCCCCAGCAGCAAAACCGCGGCGGTGGCATGAACCCCACGCGCCGTCGTCGCCGTCACCTGTCGAGCGAGGAGCGCGAGGACGCCTTCCGCGCCGCAGCCGCTCGCGAGGCCGGTGCCGCTCCCAAGGGCGCCTCGGCCTCCGACGCGCCTGCCGACAAGGCTGGCAAGCCGCGTGGCGAGGAGGAGCGCGCGTCACGTCCGCGTCGTCGCCATTCCTCGGGCACGCAGCAGAAGCCCTCGGTTCCTTCTGTGGCCGATCAGGTTTCGGATGGCGAAGTCAAGGTCACGCGCCGTCGTCCCGGGGATGGCGGAGGAGCTGCCGCCAAGGCTTCGCGCGGTGGTGCTCACGACGAGCGCGAACCGCGTGAGGATCGCGGTGGCGAGGGCTCGACCGACCAGGGTCAAAAGCGCCGCCGTCGCCGTCGCTCCCGCAAGCCGCGCCAGGACGGTGGCGAAGGCTCGACCCACACCTCGTCCTCACCGAAACCGTCTGCCGGCGAATAACGTCCGTAAGCGGATGTAACTCGCCTGACCCCAGCGCCTCTGGGTATCATGGCTCTACACCGACAACCCTCCCTTCGCCTTCGCGTAGGGAGGGTTGTGTCATGAAGAGACATTTGAATGTGTTGAGTCGCTTGCAGGGTGCTGACACCCTACCGTTTGCGGACGAATTGCTACCGCTTGCCGAGCGCGCGACGTACGAGGCGCTCGAGGCGTTGTCGCCCACGCGATGCGCCGGCTGTGAGCGTTCCGGTGCGCTGATTTGCCAGGATTGCCTGGCCTCATTCGCGCTCATCGATCCGTGCCATAGCTGCATCCGATGTGGCGCCCCGTTTGGGGATTTGCTGTGCACCGAGTGTTCGGTCGAGGGCACGTCTTCGGCAATGGCCGAGGCGCTCGATCGCTGCCTGACGTGTGCCGTCTACGCACATCCGCTGCCGCGCATCATCAAGGCGTACAAGGATGCGGGCGAGCGCCGCCTGGCACCGTATCTGGCGGAGCTACTCTACGACACCGCCCTGCATGCCCAGGTGGCAGCCCCCGATCGCTACGGCGGCGTGCTGTCCGGTGTCGACGCGGTGGTATTTGTGCCCGCGACTGCGGCGGCGTTTCGGCGGCGTGGATTCGATCATATGGAAGCAATCGCGCGCTCGTTTTGCGATCTTTCGGGCGTGCCGTTGCTGGACGCCCTGGTCAAATACGGTCATGGTGACCAGCGCGAGCTCGGTCGCGTCGAGCGCCGGGAACGTGCCCGGGGCATGTACGAGACGGTCGAGGATGTGCGTGCCTGCCGTCTGCTGCTCATCGATGATGTCATTACCACGGGCGCGACTATGGCAGCGGCTTCGACGGAGCTCAAGCGTGCCGGCGCCGCGGCAGTCGATGGTCTCGCTATCGCACGCGTTTGGTAGGGGTGGTTTTGTGGCAGTGAAGATAGCGCGACGCATCGAGCCGACAAGCGAGCAACTGGCGGCCTCCGTAATCCTGACTGGCGCCTCGGCGCTGCGCATGATGCGCGCCGAGCGCCGACAAATGGGCTACATCAGTTGGAGGGACCTTGAGCCCGAGGGGGAGCGCCGCGTGCTGTGTACGTCATCGCCTTCGACCGGGGATATCTATCTTTCCGACCTGGTACGAATTGGGGCCAAAAGCGGCGAGGTGCAAGAAGATCTGTGCTTGCTGGTGGGATCTGCCGCGCAGCGCCGCCGCATGCCTGGCATGGGCTGGTCCGTGTGTTCCGGGTTGCCTGCCGGCTCGATTCTAGAGGTGGAACCGGGGGTGTACAGCCTATCTCCCGAGGCTCTTTGTGTTGCCGTTGCTCGCGAGGTCGGCTGTATCCAGGCGTTTGCCTTGGCCCAGGAACTGTGTTCCAAGATTTCGCTGAGCGATCGCGGGAAGTACCTGCCTCCCTATACATCGCCTGTTGCGAATAGACTTGCAAAGGACAAGGACCAACCGGCAGACGTTGGCTACTTTGAAGTCGAGCCGGTGCTGACGCCCGATTGCCTGACAGATTACCTCGCGGCATGCAAGGGGAGTGCGGCCAAACAACTGCGGCGGCTGTGTCCCTATCTGTCGGAAAACCTGCGCTCACCCATGGAGTGCATCATGCTTGCCATGTTTTCGCTTCCGTTTTCCTATGGCGGATTTGCCTGCGGTCCCTTTAAGACCGACTACAAGATCGAGTTCGATGACCGCGCGCAGGCAATCTCGGGGATGCCGCATGCAGTTTGCGATGCGTATCAGGAAGCAGCCCGGTTTGACCTGGAATACAACGGTGAACTGGGCCATTCCTCCCGGAGGGGACGTATCCATGATGAAAAACGCAACACGGGCTTGATTGCTATGGGAATCGAGGTCGCGACGGTCAACAACGAAATGCTCTGCGACATGGAGGCGATGGAAGCGCTCGCATGGCGCATTCACCAGCGTATGGGTAAGCGATATCGCAACCGTGTTGACGCTCGCAGAAGGAAACAAGAGGCGTTATTTAACACGCTTAGGGCGTGTTTTGGGCTTAAACCTGCCTAACAATGCTCTGAAATAGGGGGTTGGATATATGCTCTGGCCAAAATATAGCAAATATGAGTACTGTTACAAATTCAGTAACAGCAAAATCAGGGATTTTGGGGCTGGAAGATGGCGTAAATTAGAAAGATATTAAACAAACGTGGAATATCCTGGCATCAATCTGACGTTATAGAGCGTGAAAACTGTTTGCAGAACAAAAAATTCCTGCCACTGATTTGGTAACAGTACTCATATTTGCAATTTTTTGGCCACGCGCCCCAATACGGGCGTGTTGGGGCTCTCCGTAGGGGAGCGACGGGCTCAATCATGGCGCGTACGGTCCGCTCCGACCTGCGAAATCTGTGCTCGCGATGCGAATAACGTCCCTAACCTTAAACTATAGCTTGAACTTAGCTATAATGCGCTACGTTCCTGCCAGGCTGTGGTTGCGGACGGACGAAATGTCCATCCTAGTCCAAGACAGACGCGGTCAAAGGGATCCACGTAAGCGACCGCGTGCGCGCGGCGCGATCATGGCGCGTCCTAGATGTAAGCCGCACCGTCCGTTCTACTTTCTTTGGGGCAATACCGCCTCGCGGGCGAGCGGGTCAGTCGTGAAGGTGGCTGCGGCCTCCCGAGCAAACGCCCCGGTGCGCAAGTGTGGGGTCAAATACCAGGTCAGCTGGTGGGAACACCCGTTATTCCGCGCAACGCACGGATCGTATACGACACAGAAGGCAGGGTAGTGGACATGGTGAGGGGCAGCTTGATGCACGCGGCTCGGTTGGGTGCTGGGACCGTGGCGGTCATTGCCGTTTTGGGCCTGAGTGGATGCGCGTTCAATCCACTGTCCACGTTCACGACGCCCACGATCGACCAGATCGAGCGCGAGACCGTCACGCCGGCGGTGTCGGACGATGCCCTGGTCACTCCCGGAACCCTGACGGTCGCCCTCGATACTTCCGATGCGCCGCAGGCGATGCAGGGCGCTGACGGCGAGCTTACGGGGTATGCAGTCGACGCTGCCCGCGCCCTCGCAAGCCGCATGGGCCTTAAGGTCGCCTTTGTCGATGCGTCCTCGGCAGGTTCCGCGCTCGGCGACAAAAAGGCTGATATCTTTATCGGCGAGATCAACTCCACAGACGGGGACGTTAGCTCGCTCGGCACCTGCCTGTACGATGCCGCTTCCGTGTTCGGTAAAACTAGCGATGGTGGGTCGCTAAGCGTTTCCACCGATACCCTTAACACGTCTACCCTGGGTGTCCAGATGTCCTCGGCCTCGCAGGAGGCGCTTGCCAAGCAGAGCATTACCGCCAACCAAAAGACCTACTCCAACATCAACGAGTGCTTTGAGGCGCTCGAGTCCGGCGAGGTCGACTATGTGATCTGCGACTCCACGGTCGGCGGCTACCTTGCACGCCTGATGAGCGAGGTCTCCTATGTCGGTGCGCTCGAGGCGCCCTCGACGCTTGGTGTTGCGGGCCTCTCGTCCAATGACGAACTGTGCCGTGCCGTGAGCGATGCCCTCGACGACATCACGGTCGACGGTACGCTCGAGGCGGTTCACTGCGTCTGGTACGGTCAGATTCCCTACGACCTCACCACTAAGACGGTTTCGGGCGCTAACGTGCAGCCGGGCGACTCTGAGTCCAGTGAGACCACGTCCTCCGGCAGCGAGTCCTCCGATTCCAACAATGAGACCGCATCCTCCGAGGACCAATCGTCCAGCCAGGAAGGCACTATCACCGACGACGACATTAACAAACTCAATAGCTAGTTATTGCTAGGGGTGGTGTCTCCTATACGTTGGAAAGGACACCTCTTCACGGTTTCAACACGCACTGCCGGGCTTCCCCGATGGGGGAGCCCGGCTTTTTCATCCCAATAAAACCAGCAGGTCAAAGCCAATTTTCGGGACCAAATACAAATCTGTCGGATCCCTCCTATAGCGCACTTTGCCATAGAAAAGTACGAGACTTCGGTATGCGGTATCAAGCAATCGTTATTCGGGTCTTTAGGAATCCGCGTGATTAAATGCACGGCAATGGGTACATAGCCAGTACAGTAAGTCCCCGAGGCAGATTGGAGCCACGTATGGATATCAAGGTTTCTGGACGCAAGACGACGGTAACCGATGCTCTGCGTGCGCATGTGGATGAGAAGATCGGCGAGGCGCTCAAGGTTTTCGATATCGAGCCCATGACAGTCGACGTCGTGCTTCGTTATGAGAAGAACCCCTCGAACCCCAACCCGGCAATCGTCGAGGTCACGGTTCGTGCCCGCGGCTCTGTGATCCGCGTTGCCGAGCACGGCGCAGATATGTATGCCGCCATCGATCTCTCCGCCGATAAGGTCACCCGCCAGCTGCGCAAGTTCAAGACCAAGGTCGTGGACAACCGCCAGGGCGGGGCCAGCGCCGCGGATGTTGCGCCGGTCGAGCGCGTCGAGGATCTGGCCGACCTGCTGCTGCCCGAGGAGGAGGACGATCTGCTCGTCCGCGAGAAGGTTATCGACGTCACCCCGATGACCGAGGAGCAGGCGCTGGTGCAGACCGATCTGCTGGGCCACGACTTCTACGTGTTCGAGAACGCGACGACCGGTCTCATCAATGTGGTGTATCACCGTAAGAATGGTGGATATGGCATCATCAAGCCCCGCATCGAAACACTTGACGAGTAAAATACGTTAACTTGCATGAGTTAACGGTTGGCGGCCATCCCATGCGGGTGGCCGCCTTTTTACGTAAGGAGTCGCTTTGATGGACAAGGCCGCATCCGCCGGTCATTCGGACCGTTGCCGCATCGTCGTCGATACCTGCTGCGACTTTAGCCCCGAGGTCGCCGCGAACCTCGATGTCGATATCCTGGGTTTCCCCTTCATTATCGATGGCGAGGAGCGCACAGACGACATCTGGTCGAGCATGAGCCCTAAGGAGTTCTACGACCGCATGCGCGCCGGTGCCCGCGTGTCCACCTCGGCTGTGTCGCTCGGTCGCTATATCGAGTTCTTTACCGAGTGCGCCAAAGAGGGCACGCCCACGGTTTACCTGTGCTTTACCTCGGCACTGTCGTCGAGCTACAACTCCGCGTGCCAGGCGGCAGATGTCGTGCGCGCCGAGTATCCCAACTTTGAGCTCTACGTGGTCGACAACGCTCTGCCCTGCGCGACCGGTGCGCTCTTGGCGCTCGAGGCCGTGCGCCAGCGTTCGGCGGGACTGACCGCCAAGCAGCTGGTCGATTGGGCAAACGAGGCAAAGACCTACGTGCACGGCTACTTTACGCTCGAGAGCTTCGACGCACTGGCTGCCGGCGGCCGCATTCCTCCCGCGGCGGCGCAGCTCACGGCAAAGCTCGACGTCAAGCCCGAGCTCTCCTACGACCTGGCCGGCTCGCTGTCGCTGATCGGCGTCAACCGCGGCCGCAAGAAGGCGCTCAAGTCCATCCTCAAGTCGTTCCGCGAGAACTACGTGCCCGATCGCACCATGCCCATCGCCATCATGACGGCCGATGCCGAAAAGGATGGTGACTGGCTCGAAGCCGCCATCCGCAAGGAGGAGGGTTGCGCCGACGTCACGATCATTCGCGGCTCCGTGGGTCCCACCATCGGCTCGCACGTGGGCCCCGGCATGGTGGGCTGCGCGTTTTGGGGTAAGAACCGCGCCGACAAGGCGTCGCTTTCCGACCGTATCGCCCGCCGCGTGCGCGGTCAGTAGGCAAGCGCTGCGTCCGTAATCGCCCTCGACTCACAGCCCAAACGCTGGCACCGAGTATTCAACCTGGTAATAACACCCAACCCAAAAGGAAAGGTTTCATGGCAAACAAGCTCTCTGTCGCATTTATCGGCACCGGAATTATGGGTGCCCCCATCGCCGGCCACATTCTGGACGCCGGCTATCCCGTCACGGTCAACAACCGCACCAAGTCCAAGGCTGCAGCGCTCGTTGAGCGCGGCGCCGTCTGGGCCGATACGCCGGCAGATGCTGTGGCGAACGCCGACGTTGTCTTTACCATGGTGGGTTATCCCTCCGAGGTCGAGGAGCTCTACCTGGCGGGCGACGGTCTGCTCGCGTGCACCAAGCCCGGCGCGGTCCTGATCGACCTCACCACGAGCTCGCCTGAGCTGGCGCGCGACATTGCCGAGGCCGCCCAGGTTTCTGGTCGCATGGCGTTTGACTGCCCCGTCACCGGCGGCGAGTCGGGAGCTATCGCCGGCACGCTCACGGCTATCGTGGGCGCTACCGAGAACGACATCGCCCCGGTCCGCGATATCCTTTCCACCTTTGCGGCAACCATCTGCTGCTTCGATGGCGCCGGCAAGGGTCAGGCTGCCAAGCTTGCCAACCAGGTGTCGCTGGGCGCCTGCATGGTCGGCATGGCAGACGCGCTGGCGTTTGCCGAGCTGAGCGGCCTTGATCTTGAGAAGACCCGTCAGATGATTCTGGGCGGCACCGGTAAGTCCGGCGCCATGGAGAGCCTGGCGCCCAAGGCGCTCGACGGCGACTACAAGCCCGGCTTTATGGTCGAGCACTTCATTAAGGACCTGCGCTTGGCGCTCGCCTATGCCGACGACCGCGAGCTTGCGCTGCCCGGCGCCGACGTGGCCTTTACGCTTTACGACATGCTCGATGCCATCGGTGGCGCCAAGCTGGGCACCCAGGCCGTCACGGTCCTCTATAAGGAGGAGGCCGATGCCATCGCCGCCGGTCTGGACTGGTCGCAGTATCGTCCCGAGGAGCACGGTGCTCACGAGGAAGGCTGCGGTTGCGGCGAGCATGGCGACGACCACGAGTGCGGTTGTGGACACCACCATGGCGAGGACCACGAGTGCTGCGGCGGCCACGGTCATGACGACGGCCACGAGTGCTGCTGCGGCCACCATCACGGGGAGTAGCGCCTATGAGCTTGACGTTCGTGGTGCTTGCGCTGGTGCTCTTTCTCTTTGCGATCTACATCGGCTTTTTGTGCGGCCAGTGGGCGTGCGAAAAGCGCGTCATCACCAAGCGCGACTACTGGATTGCCAACTTTGCGGGAGCTGCGGCAGTCGTCCTGCTGACCTGGGTGTTCTCGCTGTTCCCGCTGGTGCAGTTTGCGCCGATCGGCTGGCTCGGCGGCTTTATCGCCGGCCTTAAGATGAGCTTTGGCGAGTCCGTCGGTCCGTGGCGCAAGCACGACGAGGTCTTTAACGTCAACAAGGCTCACCGCGCCGCCGCCGACGCGGGCGATGCCGAGGAACGCCGCCGTGCGCGTCGTAATGGTGCTGCCGACCGACAGCTCATCTCGGTCACCGATGACAGCAAGGGTGCTGGCAAGCACGCTAAGAAATAGTAAAAAGAGGTAACTATGCCAGAAAACAAAGACGAACAGCTCACCGACGAGGAGCTGGCACAGCTCCAGCTGGCAGAGGAGAACGAGAACGCCGTCGACCGCCTGGTCAAGGAGCTCGGCTGCCCCACGCGCCGTATCCGCCAGTTTGCCGCCCGCGTGCTGCACCTGCTTGCCGAGCGCGATCCGCAACGCGTCGTGCCCTGCGTGCCCGCGCTGATCGAGGCGCTCGACCGCCCCGAGGCTCAGACCCGCTGGGAGGCCCTCGATGCCCTGACGGCGCTTGCCACCACCTGCCCCGAGCAGCTGGGCGATGCCTTTGAGGGCGCCGAGACCGCACTGTTCGACGAGATTTCCTCCACACTGCGCTATGCCGCCTTCCGCCTGCTGTGCGTGTGGGGCGCCACGAGCGTCGAGCGTTCGCGCGAGGCTTGGCCCATCCTGGACGAGGCCATCCAGTGCTACCACGGCGACCTCGAGTATCGCGACATGCTCGGTTGCCTGTACGAGTTTGGCCAGGGCGAGATCGACGCCGAGGTCGCCGAGAAGCTTGCACTGCGCCTTAAGTTCGATGCCGAGAACGGCAAGGGCAGCTATCTCAAGGCCCGTTCGAGCGAGATTTGCGAAATGCTTGTTAAACGCTTTGACCTTGATCTCTCCAAAAAGAAGAAGCGTGCTAGCGTTAAAAAATCTGACGACGCCGAAAACGAGGAGTAACAGATTATGGCGCACGATGTAGTCCTGATTCCCGGTGACGGTATCGGTCCCGAGATTACGCAGGCCATGCGCCGCGTGGTCGAGGCCACCGGTGTCCAGATCAATTGGAATGTCCAGGAGGCCGGTGCCGGCGTCATGGACGAGTTTGGCACGCCGCTGCCCCAGCACGTGCTCGATGCGGTCGCCGAGACCAAGGTTGCCATCAAGGGTCCCATCACCACGCCGGTCGGCACGGGTTTCCGCAGCGTTAACGTCGCCCTGCGCAAGCACTTCGACCTGTATGCCTGCGTGCGCCCCTGTCTGTCGCAGCCGGGCGACGGCTCGCGCTTCCGCGACGTCGACCTGGTCATCGTGCGCGAGAACACCGAGGACCTCTACGCCGGGATCGAGTTCGATGAGGGCGCTGCCGAGGTCGAGGAACTCTCGCAGCTTGTCGAGCGCTCGGGTCAGAAGGCCTTCGCCGCGGATTCCGCCATCTCAATCAAGCCCATCTCCATCGCCAAGAGTCGCCGCATTGTGGAGTACGCCTTTGAGTACGCCCGTCGCTGCGGCCGCAAAAAGGTGACGGCCGTGCATAAGGCCAACATCATGAAGGCAACCGACGGCCTGTTCCTGCGCGTTGCGCGCGAGGTGGCCGCCAACTATCCCGATATCGAGTTCAACGACAAGATCGTCGACGCCACCTGCATGGGTCTGGTCCAGAACCCCAATGACTTCGATGTCTTGGTGCTGCCCAACCTGTACGGCGACATCGTGAGCGACCTGTGCGCCGGCCTGGTAGGTGGCCTGGGTATGGCCCCCGGTTCCAACATCGGTGCCGACTGCGCCATCTTCGAGGCAACGCATGGCTCCGCGCCCGATATCGCTGGCCAGGATATCGCCAACCCCACGGCCGAGATCCTCTCTGCTGCAATGATGCTCGATCACCTGGGCGAGAACGATGCGGCCAATCGTATCCGCGCTGCGGTATCTGCCACGCTCGACGAGGGCGAGCAGGTTACCGGTGACGTGCGTCGTGCCCAGACCGGCTCCGTCGAGGGCGCTGTGGGCACTCAGGCCTTTGCCGATGCCGTTATCGCGCACCTGGCCTAAGGAATGCACGCTGCAAATGCCTAAATAGTACTTAAGTGTTTGCGTATAACCTAAGAATCAATACGCCCGGCGCTCTGTCGGGCGTATTCTATTGGGGACTATGTTTCCTAACAAGGAGTAACCGATATGGGTCTGATTCAAAAGAAGGACGAGAAGGACGAGATCGACGGCATCCAGATCATCGAGCGCGGCGAAGGCCCCGACGGTGACGAGGACGAGAAGATCGATCTGGTCGCCGGTACGTCTGCCGAGCACATTGCTGCCGGCACGACGGCCGAGGAGGAGGACGCCCGTCTGGAGGCTCAGATTGCCGCGGATGCAGCTGACGAGAATCTGATGCCCGAGGCCCAGGATGAGGACGAAGCTGACGCCGATGCGGACGACCATGCATCCAAGCACAAGAAGACGATGATTGCCGCCTTTGTGGTTGCCGTCGTGATCGCTGCCGTGGTCGGCTTCTTTATTGGCAATGGCGGCTTTGGCGGCAAGGGTGTCGGCTCGTCGACCCTGACCGAGGACCAGCTCGATTCGACCGTGGCAAGCTACAGCTACAACGGCAAGAAGAGTGACATCACCGCGCGCGAGGCCATCGAGAGCCAGTACAGCCTCGATACCGTCAAGGATAGCGATGGCAACTACACCGCACCTTCTGCCGATGTCATCCTGTCCTACGTGCGCAACAAGATCCTGCTCGACGCTGCCGAGGACGAGGGCATCACCGTCTCTTCTAAGGAGATGAAGAAGTACGCCGAGGATTCCATCGGTACCTCCGACTACAAGACCATGGCCACGCAGTATGGCGTGTCCAAGGACCAGGCTAAGCAGATTGTCCGCCAGTCCGCGACGCTGCAGAAGCTCTACAAGAAGAAGGTCGGCGACAGCTCTGCAAGCATGCCGACCGCTCCGACCGAGCCTTCTGACGGCAACGAGGACACCGCGAGCAAGGATTACGCCGACTACATCATCAACCTTGCCGGTGACGAATGGGATAGCGAAAAGGGCACCTGGAAGGACGCCAATAGCACCTACGCCAAGGCCTTTGCCGACGATGCCTTTACGGCCGATAGCGCTACCTATAAGCAGGCTATGACCGCCTATTACACCGCCTACCAGCAGTACTCTTCGCAGGCTTCGAGCGCCAGCTCCAAGTGGACCGAGTACGCCAACGGCCTCTACGCCAAAGCCAACATCAGCATCTACGGCCTGTTTGCGTAAAGAGTCGCACGGCTCATCGAGCATCTAGCCGATAGACAGCAGAAAGTCCGCCAGTACGGAAGTCGTTCTGGCGGACTTTTTGCGTTGAGGGCGTGATTGACGGCTTAATTATGGCTATTCATCTTTAAGTCCAAAAAGGCTATCGGCTTCATCGTCGGATATATATTCCAGTACATCGCCCGGTTGGCAGTCGAGTGCCCGACATATCGCGTCAAGAGTTGAAAAACGTATGGCAGAAACCTTGCCCGTCTTAATGCGTGACATATTGACCTGGGAGATGCCCACGCGTTCCGCAAGCTCTTTGGATGAGATCTTGCGTTCGGCGAGCATGCGGTCAAGCCGCAGAATAATCATGGATTCCCCCTAGAGCAACTCGTCATCTTGTTTTTGCAGGATATACCCGTAGCGGAAGATACTGGCAATCAGGCAACTAATCAGGCCTGCAAAGAGCATGGAGGGCTCGAATAACTGGCCGACGAACGCATCCGTAAAGCTGCCGTCAAATCCTGAGAGTATTATTCCCGTGATTACGGCACCAAGAAGTCTCACGGCAACGCCGCCGATAAGGAATAAATGTCCTACTCGACGAAGTGTCTGGTTACATTCAAGGTCAAAGGGCCTGCCTTCCTTTTCAATGTTGAAGAAAAGCCTGCGCACACTTAGCGCGATGGTGAGCGCGAGGCATGTCATCAAGAGGCTCCCTATGGCAGTGTGACCATCGTGTGCGACGAGCATAAGTGGGGCCTGTGCTTTAGTACCGACGATAGCGAGGCACGGTCCTTCGCCGGCTTGAAGTTCTACGGATTGGAGGCACGACCCTTGGGAGAGGCCGGGCAATATAAGTAGAAGGTCAATCGCAATGACTGCGAGGAGTCCCAGAGCGAGCGCTGTGGTAATGCAGATTGTGGCCCATTTGCAGATGCGAGCGAGCTTCCTCAGTTTGGCTATCGTCTGTTCGCGGCTGATGGTTTCATTCGATATAGATGCGTTTCGATGGACCATAACCCCTCCAATCGGCGTTTTGGATGATACTTGTATCATATCAGAATTAACGATAAACGATAAATAATTACGAATATTGAGTAAGTAATGATTGAAAACGATTAGCATGAACTATTAGCTCGTTTTGGGTGTCGGAGTTCGGCGCGCGGGGGATAAAGCCAACCATTCAAACTTCCCGTGATCGCGCAAGCGCTCCATTGTGTTTCCCTAATTCATATGGGAAAACAACTGCAAACGATTGCAAGTAACCGGTGAACGGTCGAAAACTACCGTTCACCGATAATCTCAAAACTGGTTCTAACTGGTATTAAGTCAAAAAGACCAATTCACATATCTTCACAATGACCTGCAATTTTTCAACACGCTATTTTTTGCCGCTCTGCGTTGTTTAGACACAAAAAAAGTTCCGATCTTTTGCCAAAGCGTTTCAAAACGGTTTCAAAACCGCAGGTAGAAGTGTTAACGAGCGGTAAACGGTCGATTTATCACCGTGAACGGTGCAAAAACGTTTTACCGTATGAATCAACGGAAGCGGCCTCTTCTGGGGTGATATAGTGACAACAACACGTCACGTGGTTACTACCAGTTTAGAAACCACTGGTCTTCAAAGAACGCTTTCCAAGAAGCTTTAAGGGCGATTGCCCGCTGGCTTTCGAAAATCATCGGACTCAGATCGTACACACCTTCGGAAGGGAAATTTGAATGGTTGGCTTTATTCTTACCGGTCATGGACAGTTCGCACCCGGCCTTGCAAGCGCTATCGCTATGGTTGCCGGCGACCAGCCCGCTTTTACCGTCGTTCCTTTTGAGGGCGACCAGGCTGCTTCCTACGGTGAGGTTCTCCGCGCCGCTATTACCGCCATGCGCGAGGAGTGCGATGGCGTGCTCGTCTTTACCGACCTGCTTGGTGGCACCCCGTTCAACCAGTCGATGATGATTGCCCAGGATGTCGACAATGTCGAGGTTCTGACCGGCACTAACCTTCCCATGGTTATTGAGCTTCTGTTCCTCCGCGGCAACGCCACGCTCGCCGAGCTTGGCGAGCAGGCCGTGACCGTTGGCCAGACGGGCATCACCGCCCAGACGGTCGCATCCGTTGCCGGCTCCGAGGAAGAGGATATCTTCGGCGACGAGGACGGCATCTAATGGCCGATTTCGGAGCCAACGTCCTGAGCTCCTCGGTCGCCCTTTTAGGCCTGCTTGCCATCATGGGCTTGATTTACACCATCTGGTCGCAAATCAACATGAAGAAGAAGCAAAAGTTCTTCAAGGAGCTGCACACCGAGCTCAAGCCGGGTCAGGAGGTTCTTTTCGCCGGCGGTATCTACGGAACCGTCAAAGGCATCGAAGGCGAGAAGGTCCAGATCAAAGTCCGATCCGGAGCCGTCGTAGATGTTTCGCGTTACGCGATTCAGGAGATCAAGTAACTGTCGTCAGCAAATAACGAAAGGAAGCTGATCAACATGGCAGAACCCAACATTCTTCTTACCCGCATCGATAACCGACTAGTTCATGGTCAGGTTGCCACCCAGTGGAACTCCACTCTGGGCTCCAACCTCATCCTCGTCGCCAACGACGACGTGGCGACCAACACCATGCGCCAGAACCTCATGAAGATGGCCGCTCCCGCCGGCGTCGCTACGCGTTTCTTCTCTCTGCAGAAGACCATCGACGTCATTGGCAAGGCGAGCCCGCGCCAGAAGATCTTCATCGTGGCCGAAACACCGGAAGACGTGCTTACGCTCGTCAAGGGCGGTGTGCCTATAAAGAAGGTAAACATCGGCAACATGCACATGTCGGAAGGAAAGCGCCAAGTCGCCACCTCCGTCGCAGTTAACGACGAGGATGTCGCTGCGTTTAAAGAGCTGCAGGAATTGGGGGTGGAGTTGGAGATCAGGCGCGTTCCGAGCACGCCTGTTGAGGACACGAGCAAGCTCTTCTCGTAATCCTCGTGATCCACGTTGTCAGGAGTGAAACCCTGACGTTCTGTACGTGATATCCAAAGTGCGTACATTCATTTTGAAAGGAGGAGCAAGATGGAATACTCGATCATCCAGATCGCTCTGGTCTTCGTCGTCACGTTCATCGCGGCAATCGACCAGTTTGACTTCCTCGAGTCTCTCTATCAGCCCATCGTCACCGGCGCCGTCATCGGTCTTATCCTTGGCGACCTCAACACCGGTCTTCTCGTGGGTGGTACCTATCAGCTCATGACGATCGGCAACATGCCGATCGGAGGCGCTCAGCCGCCTAACGCCGTCATTGGCGGCATCATGGCAGCCATTCTCGCTATCGCTACGGGTCTCGAGCCCAACGCGGCAGTCGGCCTTGCCATTCCGTTCGCTCTGCTTGGTCAGCTCGGCGTTACCCTGGTCTTCACGCTTATGTCCCCGCTTATGTCCACGGCCGATAACATGGCTCATAACGCGGACACCAAGGGCATCGAGCGCCTGAACTACTTCGCCATGGCTCTGCTCGGCCTGATCTTCGCTGTCGTCGTCACCTTGTTCTTCATCGCTGGCGCTACCATTGGTCAGACCATCGCTTCCGCCATCCCGACTTGGCTGCAGACCGGTCTGTCCGCTGCAGGCGGCATGATGCGCTTCGTCGGCTTCGCCGTCCTGCTCAAGGTTATGATGAACCGCGATATGTGGGGCTTCTTCCTCATGGGCTTTGGCCTCGCGCTCATCACCGTTGCCAACGATTCTCTGGCAACCCCTGCTCTGCTCATCCTCGCTCTCATCGGCTTCGGCATCGCTTTCTGGGACTTCCAGCAGCAGACCGAGCTGAAGGGTGCAGCTGTTTCTGACGGAGGTGACTTCGAAGATGGCATCTAATGAGTATGTAATCCCGGAGCACTACGAGGATCTCACTCCTGCTCCGCAGCTCGACCAGAAGACCCTCAACAAGATGGCTTGGCGCTCCTGCTTCCTGCAGGCCTCGTTCAACTACGAGCGTATGCAGGCCGCTGGCTGGCTCTACTCCATCATCCCCGGTCTGGAGAAGATCCACACCAACAAGAACGACCTCGCGGCTTCCATGAGCCACAACCTGGAGTTCTTCAACACCCACCCGTTCCTTGTCACCTTTGTTATGGGCATCGTGCTTTCGCTCGAGCAGAACAAGGTTGACATCCCCACGATCCGCGCCGTCCGCGTCGCCGCAATGGGCCCGCTCGGTGGTATCGGTGACGCTCTGTTCTGGCTGACGCTCGTGCCTATCACGGCCGGCATCACCTCCAACATGGCCATCAACGGCAACGCCGCTGCACCGATCATCTTCCTGGTGATCTTCAACGTCGTCCAGTTCGCTCTGCGTTTCTGGCTCATGAACTGGTCCTACAAGCTTGGCACCAGCGCTATTGACGCTCTGACCGCCAACATGCAGGCCTTCACGCGTGCCGCTTCCATCATGGGCGTCTTCGTCGTCGGTTGCCTGGTCGTCACCATGGGTGGCACCCAGATCAACCTCCAGATCCCCAACGGCACCACCCGTGGCCTCTCCGCTACTACCGTGATCGTCTCCGAGAAGGAGGCCGAGAACTTCACCGGTATGGAGGGCATCGATACCGAGACCGCTGAGGCCGGTACCATCGCCATGACCGATAAGGACGGCAACGCCCTTACCGCTTCCGATGCCGACGGCAACGCTGTCGAGTGCGGCGTCACCGATCTGGGTAACGGCATGGAGTCCGTGACCTACGGCACCGTTACCGAGGATCCGGTCAACTTCTCTGTTGCCGACACCCTCAACACCATCGTCCCGAAGCTCGTCCCGCTTATGCTTACGCTGCTGCTTTACTACATGTTCGCTAAGCACAGCTGGACCCCGACCAAGGGCATTCTCCTGCTCTTCGTCCTTGGCATCCTGGGCGCTGGCCCGCTTGGTCTCTGGCCGAGCATCTGGTAAGGCTCTAGCTTGAGGGGTGTGTCCCTACGCGGCTCACGCCCCGACCCCTTAAGCCATGTGTATGTTAAAAGCCGCGTGCTCGAAAGAGCGCGCGGCTTTTGTTTTCTTAATGATTCGGGTGTGGCAGACAGATAATGCATAACACCCTAGGTAGTTAGCCGAATTCGAGCAAAAGGGAGGATAGGATGGCGATCGGAGCGCGTAAGCAACCGCTGTACGATCAGCTGGTCGATATTCTGACCGAAAAGATTGACCATGAATATCGCGCCGGTGACATGATTCCTTCCGAGCGCGAACTTTCGGAGCGCTATGGTCTCTCGCGCACTACGGTACGCCTGGCTCTGCAGGAACTGGAGCGTTTAGGACTGGTGGTTCGGCAGCACGGTCGCGGTACCTTTGTGACCGACCGTTCGGCAAAGGCAACCAATCTTATGCAGTCCTACAGCTTTACCGAGCAGATGCGCGCGATGGGTCGAGAACCCGAGACCACGATTCTCGATTTTTGCGAGATGGAGGCCGATAAGAATCTGGCTGAGCATATGGGATTGCGTATCGGTGATCGCATTTTTAAGCTCAAGCGTCTTCGTTCTGCCGACAACATGCCCATGATGGTCGAACGCAGCTATCTACCGGTTCGTCAATTTCTATCCCTAAAGCGACCACTGCTAGAGCGTAAGCCGCTTTACGATGTGATTGAGCAGGACTTTCAGCAAAAGATTCGCGTGGCCGAAGAGGAGTTCTATGCGAGCATAGCCCGTCCCACCGATGCCCACCTTTTGGGAATTGTCGAGGGCTCGCCTGTGCTCGATTTGGTCAGGACTACGTATAACGAGTCAAACGAGGTAGTGGAGTACACACTCTCGGTTGCTCGTGCCGATCAGTTTAAATACAAGGTTTACCACCAGCGCAGCAACTAGTGCTCGCATCGTTTCCATATGGTGATTCTTTGCATTTAACTGGTTACTACCAGATAACCAACCGAAGTGTATAATTGCACGTCAGAGGATTACTTCTAGAGAGAGGTATTAAAAATGTTCGAGAAGAGTGTCGAGGAGCTCACCGAGCTTGGCGCCCAGATCACCACGGCCGAGATTGCTCAGCAGCCCGAGCTTTGGCGCGATACGCTCAACATCTATCGCGAGAACAAGGAGGCCATCGAGGCCTTCCTGGCCGAGGCTCGCGCTATGGGCGAGGGTCGTCTGTCCGTTGTCTTCACCGGTGCCGGTACGTCCGACTACGTTGGCGATACATGCGCCCCGTACCTGCGTCACGCTGGCAACACTGATCTCTACGACTTTAAGCCCATCGCCACGACCGACATCGTGAGCGCCCCGCGCGACTTCCTGCGCGCCGAGGATCCCACGCTCGTGGTTTCCTTTGCCCGCTCTGGCAACAGCCCCGAGAGCCTTGCCGCCGTTGCCGTTGCCAAGGAGCTCGTCCACAACGTCAAGTTCCTCAACATCACCTGCGCGCCCGAGGGCAAGCTCGCCGTCGAGTCCGCCGATGATCCCAATGCGCTGACGCTGCTCATCCCGCGCGCCAACGACAAGGGCTTCGCCATGACCGGTTCCTACACATGCATGACCCTGCTCTCCACCCTTATTTTCGACACTGCCTCTGACGAGCAGAAGGCCGAGTGGGTCGAGACGATTGCCAAGATGGGCGAGGAGGTCATCTCCCGTGAGCCTGAGATCGCCGATTACCTCGCTGGCGATTTCAACCGCGTGACCTACTTGGGTTCTGGCTCCTTCGGTGGTCTTGCCCAGGAGAGCCAGCTCAAGATCCTCGAGCTCGCTCACGGTCTGGTTGCTACTTCCTACGACACCTCCATGGGCTATCGTCACGGACCTAAGTCCTTCGTCGACGATAAGACGCTCGTCTTCGTGTTCGTCAACAACGACGCCTACACCCGTCAGTACGACATCGACATCCTCAACGAGATCGGTGGCGACAAGATCGCTCAGCACACCGTTGCCGTTCAGCAGGAAGGCGCTACCGTCTACGAGGGCGAGTCCTTCACCTTTAAGGGCTACGAGGCACTTCCCGAGGGCTACCTTGCTCTGCCGTTCGTGATGTTTGCCCAGGCTATCAGTCTGCTCAACTCCGTGCGCGTGGGCAACACGCCCGATACGCCGAGCCCCACCGGCACGGTCAACCGCGTGGTTAAGGGCGTGACGATTCACCCCTTCACCGCTTAATCGCGTCCCCCTGTAAGGGCGCCCGTCCGCTCATAACGGCGGGCGGGCGCTTTTTGTTTTTACATGGACCGGGTATAAGCATTACCAAAGTCAACTGCTTTAGAAGCAAGGAGTGCATATGAGCACGTACGCAATTAAGGCTGACAAGTTCTTCTTGCCGGCAGGCCCGCAACTGGGCGGCTATCTTATGGTCGAGGATGGCGTTTTTGGCGCCTGGCAGGCCGACGAGCCCTCTTGCGAGATTAAGGACTACACGGGATCGTGGATCGCACCGGGTATGGTCGATACTCACATCCATGGCTTCTATAACCACTCGACTACCGATAACGATCCCGAGGGCATTGATATCAGCTCGACCGAGCTCGCCCGTCGCGGTACCACCAGCTGGCTGCCCACGACGTTCACCGATGGCGTCGAGCAGATCAAGGATGCCTGCGCCGCCATCGCCCAGGCTGACGAGGGCCGCGGCCCCGACTTCTGCGGTGCTCGCATTCAGGGCATCTACCTGGAGGGCCCCTTCTTTACTATGAAGCACGTGGGCGCGCAGAACCCCGCTTATCTTATCGATCCCTCCGAGGAGGTCTTCGATCAGTGGCAGGAGGCTGCGGGCGGTCGCATCGTTAAGAGCGCCATGGCGGCCGAGCGCGACGGTGCCGCTGCTTATGCGGCTGCTCTGAACGCCAAGGGTGTGGTGACCAGCATCGGTCACTCCGACGCCACCTACGATGAGTGCATCGCCGCTATCAATGCCGGTGCCAGCTGCTTTACGCATACCTATAACGGCCAGCGCGGTCTGCATCACCGTGAGCCCGGTGTCGTGGGTGCTGCCATGTCTACGCCCGAGACCTACGCCGAGATCATCTGTGACGGCAAGCACGTAAACCCTGCCGCCATCAAGGCGCTGCTGCAGGCAAAGGGCTGGCAGCACACGGTACTCATCACCGACTGCCTGGGTTGCGGCGGCATGCCCGAGGGCAGCTACACCAGTGGCGGCATGGACGTCATCATGAAGGACAACCTGTGCTGGCTCGCCGACGGCAAGAGCATTGCCGGCTCGGTGCTCACGCTTGCCCAGGGCGTCAAGAACATCGTCGACTGGGGCATCGCCAGCGCCGATATCGCCATTCGCATGGCAACTGAGGTGCCGGCACGCTCCGCGCACATCGAGGATAAGTGCGGCAGCATCATGCCGGGTCGCGACGCCGACTTTGTCGTGTTCGACCATGAGCTCACCCTCGTCGAGACGTATGTTGGCGGCCAGAGCGTCGGCAACGCCTTTACCGAGTAACGATAGAAAAAGACGGCGGGCCCGAATCTGCTCGGACCCGCCGTATGGGTTAAACGCTCAAAAGCACCTTAACAGTTACAGCTTGTTAGCGATCTTCTTTGCCGTGCGCTTGACGCCGGCCACAAGACCCCCCGCGGGATGCTCCTTTTCGTATGCTAGACGCTTCTCGCGCTTGGCGTACTCTTCGACGATGATGTCGCCATACTCGTCTTCGATCTTGTCGAAGAAGTCGACGGCGCCCTTAATTTCCTCAGCGGTCGGGTGTCCCTTCTGGACGCCGCCGGTAATCTTGAACGGACCCCACGTGTCAAATCCGGGGCAGCCGTAGACACCCATAAAGATGGCCTGCCTCATGCGGCAGATGCCATCGATATCCTTGCCGTACCACTTGTTTTTGCCACCGTAGGTCATAAGGCCAAACACCTTGTCCTGCGGCTGCAGCACGTTCGTGAGCACGCGCGCCATATCTTTGTCGATCTCGGAGTAATAGATGCCCGTGGCGACACCGATCAGATGGTATTCGTGCAGGTCGGGGTACTCGTTTTTACCGAGTGACTTCACGTCGAGGGTATCGATTTCGGGGTGTGCCTCAACGATGGCGTCCACGAGCTTTTTCGTATTGCCGTGGTGGCGTGAGGCATAAAGGATGATGGTTCGCATAAGAAGGCCTTTCAGCTGTAATTGCATCAATGTCTGTATGGTACCCCGTTGCATGCCTGGGAAACCGGACGCATCGATGAACGTGCGGGTTTGTCCTTTGGTCAGGGCCGAGACGGGTTCTTGCGAGCAAAAAGCAGTTGTTCGAAAGGATGGACAATGGAATACGCTCTCTCCAACGATTCGATTTCTATCAAGGTCTCCACGGCCGGCGGCTCGTTTACCTCGATTGAGGCTGGAGGTCGCGAGTACTTGTGGCAGGGCGATCCCGCCGTGTGGTCCGGCCAGGCACCGATTTGCTTCCCGATTTGCGGAGGTTTGCGCGATAACAGCGCCATGACGTTTGCCGGACATCATGTGAAGCTCGCCCGCCACGGCTTTGCGCGCAAGCAGGAGTGGAAGCTGTTGAGCCAAAGCACAAACGAGCTGGCTATGTGCCTGGCATCCGAGGATAACGCCGCGCTGCTGAGCGATTATCCGTATCCGTTTAAACTTGTCGCCCGCTATACGATCGAGGACGCCGTCGTGCGTGTCTCCTATGAGGTTACCAACGAGGGCACCGAGGACATGCCTTTCTTTATCGGTGGACACCCCGGCTTTAGGTGTCCGCTCGACGAGGGTGAGTCCTATACGGACTACGAGTTGCGTTTTGAGAAAGACGAGGCTGCGGAGCTCTGCACCGCCGTTCCCTCGACCGGATTGATTGATGTGGACAGGCGCTCCAAGAACCCCATGGTGGGAAAGACGCTGCCTTTGTCGCATGAGCTCTTCGATTTTGCGGAGACCATCTTTGACGTGCTCGAGAGCCGTCAGGTCACGCTTTCCAAAAAGGGCGAGGACAAGGGCGTTCGCCTGAGCTTTGAGGGCTTCCCGTACCTCATTGTGTGGAGCAAGCCCGAGGGCGATTTTGTGGCAGTTGAACCCTGGGGCGGCCTTTCGACCTGCTCCGATGAGGACGACGTGCTTGAGCACAAGCGCGGCTGCCTTATCGCCAAGCCCAAAGAAACCATCGTGCGCTCGTTCACGATCGAGATTCTGTAGTCGCATGTAGCCAATTCGTTTTGCAAGGCATAAGGAGCCTGCGAGATAAGGAGCTAGAAATGATCCTCACCGTTACGATGAACCCGTCCGTCGATACGCGCTATCAGCTCGATGAGCTCATTATCGACGACGTCAACCGCGTGACGCCCGAAAAGACCGCCGGCGGTAAGGGCCTCAACGTGGCCCGCGTCCTGGGCCAGCTGGGCGACGATGTCGTGGCAACCGGCCTGCTTGGTGGTCATATGGGCGCCTATATGGCCGAGCTCATGGATGCCAACGGCATTAAGAATGATTTTGTGCCCATCAAGGGCGAGACTCGCATCTGTCTCAATATCCTTCATGCTGGCAACCAGACCGAGTTGCTCGAGAGCGGCCCGACGATTGCCCCCGAGGAGCTCGATGCCTTTACCGCCAAGTTCGCCGAGCTTGCGAGCAAGGCCGATGTCGTTACCATCTCGGGTTCGCTGCCCCGCGGCGTCGAGGCGGACTACTACGCCAAGATCACGGGCATTGCCGAGAACGCCGGCGCCAAGGTGCTGCTCGATACCTCGGGTGCCTCGCTTGAGGCTGCGCTCAAGTCCGAGGTCAAGCCTGAGCTGGTTAAGCCTAACCTGACCGAAATTAACGGCCTTCTGGGCACGAGCTTTACCACCGACGATGTGGACGAGCTCCGTTCCGCGCTCGCCTCTGACGCCCGCTTCTCCGATATCCCCTGGGTCGTCGTATCCATGGGCGCTGCCGGCTCAGTTGGCTTCCACAATGGCCGTGCGTTCCGCGCCAAGACCCCCGATATCCCCGCCGTTAACGCTACGGGCTCTGGCGATTCGACCATTGCTGGCTTCGCACATGCGATTGCTGCCGGCGCCGACGACGAGACGGTGCTGCGTACCGCCAACACCTGCGGCAAGCTCAATGCCATGGATCCCATGACTGGCCACTTGGTTATGGATCGTTGGGACGAGGTTTACAACGGCGTTGTCGTGACCGAGCTGTAGGAGCTTGTGCTGCGGCCCCGGCATCGGTTGCTAGCTCATGTCGACGACAAGTGCAGTAGCATTATGCCGGGGCGCGACGCCGACACTGTCGTGTTCAATCCCGACCTTACCCTGGTCGAGACGCATGTGGGTGGCAACAGCGTCGGTAATGCGTTTGCCGAGTAGCCGCCAAAGAAACGATCCGAGAGGGGATTTAGATGATTTACGGTGCATTGGGCGATATCGAGGAGTACCGTGGAATGCTCAAGGGCCTCGATGTGCTGATCGATTGGCTCGAGGAGAACGATCCGGCGAAGCTCGAGGTCGGCAGCCATCCGATTCTGGGCGACAAGGTCTTTGCGAACGTCATGGCTCCCACGACGCGTCCCGAAGCCGAGGCTCACTATGAGACGCATCAGCGCTATCACGACCTGCAGATCGACGTCGAGGGTCGCGAGGCCTTTAAGGTTGCCACGGGCAGCCTGACGCTGGTCCAGGAGTTCGACGAGAAGGACGACTACGATCTGGTCGATTCCGACGCCTCGATCGCCGGCGATCTTGCTGACGACAAGTTTGCGCTGTTTGTTGCCGGCGAGCCTCACATGCCCACGCTCGAGTTCCCGGGCGATGGCGCGCAGCCGGTCAAGAAGATTTGCTTTAAGCTGCTTGCAGATGCTTACTGGGAGGAGTAGCGCGCTGCTCGGCTGAGCTGTTCGTGTTGCGAGCGTTATCCCTTGGGGGAGCTCGCTTGGGCCCCGCTGAACGCGGTTCCTTTGGGGATTGCGGTTGGCGGGGCTTTTGTTGAGTAGGGGAGTTTCCGGCGGCGTTGTGCTTGGATTGGCGGATGCGCGCCCGAAATCGGCAACAAAAAAGCCGCCCGAAGGCGGCTATCTTGTGCAATGGAGCCAGCGACCGGGCTCGAACCGGTGACCCCCGCTTTACGAGAGCGGTGCTCTACCAACTGAGCTACGCTGGCGGCCATGTGATGGCGCAACTGAGGCGTCAACGGCTGTCTATGATACGGGACATCGCAAATCCGCGCAAGTGTTCTGACGGCTTTTCTCACTTTAAATGCACTAATATTGGAGACGCGATGTCTTGCTCTTACGGGTCTCAAACAGAATGGGGCAGCGATGACTCAACCCAAGATTCTTCTCACACGCATCGACGACCGTTTCATTTACGGACAAGACGTTGAGCTGTGGAACGAAGCCGTGGGTTCCAACCTTGTCCTAATCGTCAACGATGAGATCGCGGCAGATTCGCACCAATGGGCACCCATGAGGGTGGCGGCGCCAGAAGGCGTTTGGACGCGGTTTTTCTCGGTACAAAAGGCCATCGACATCATTCATACCGCAACGCCTCGCCAATTGATTCTGATCATGGTGGCCTCACCCTCCGATGCGCTCGCGCTGGTTAAGGGCGGTGTGCCAATAACCAAGATTAGTATCGGCCATATGCGGGCGGGGGAGGGCAAGCGCTCTGCAACGCCTGCCGTTGCCGTAGGCGATACAGACATCGCCGCCTTCAAAGAGTTGCAAAAGCTCGGTATAGAGCTAGAAATCCGCCATCTCCCCAGTTCCGCCCCCGATCCCATCGGCAATCTGTTCAACTGATCCCTTGGGGACGGAGGAAAACGGATCATTTTGCCCTTGCGAGGGATGCGTGCGATGCCGCCTGTTAAAAACTATGTCCATTTACTACGTTTGATCGGCTATCGCCGAGCATGTCGAATTTGAGAAAAACAAAACTGCAGGTAGACGGCTCGCGAATTTAACAAAAACCGGTGCATGCTCGAGCATCCCGGGCTAAACGTAGTAAATGGGCATAGTTTTGATATGCCACTCATATAGTCACAGCGAAAATGCGCCCAAAAGATGAAAAAGCGCCCGTCGGCGGTGGTGCCGGCGGGCGCTGCTGTGCGAGATGTCGCGTTGTGGGCCTAGTGCCTCATAAAGTGGTATTCGATCATATTGCTGTAGGGGTGACCCGGACCCACAATGCCCTGCGGGAACAGCGGCTGGTGCGGCGTGTCGGGGTACATCTCGGCCTCGAGGGCAAAGCCGGCGCCCCAGCCATAGTTGGCATCGTCCTTGGCGTGCTCGTCGCCCAGCCAGTTGCCGGTGTAGAGCTGCACGCCCGGGGCGGTGGTGTAGTAGTCCAGCTCACGACCGGTCCACATCTCCTCGACGTGCATCGCACGGCGCAGGTTGCGACCGTACTGATAGTCATCGATGCACAGGCAGTGGTCGTAGCCACGGGCCTGCTTGATCTGCGGGTCGTCGGCCTCCATGCCGGGTGCGACGGGGCGCAGCTCGCGAAAGTCAAACGGTGTTCCCTCGACCGGAGCGATTTTGCCGGTGGGGATGTTCTGCTCGTTAATGGGCAGGTAGTGGGCAGCGTTGGCGATAAAGAAGTGCTCACAGTCCATGCCGGCGTTATGGCCGGCAAGGTTAAAGTACGTGTGGTTGGTCATGGACACGTAGGTGGCGCGGTCGCTCTCGCAACCATACTCGATGCGGAAGACGCCGGTGCGCGTAACGGTAAACACAGCCGTAAAGGTTCGGTTGCCGGGCAGGCCCAGCTCGCCATCCTTAAGCGAGGTGGTCATGCGCACGGCGTTGTGAGTCTCGTCGAGCTCAACGTCCCATACGCGCTTGTGCAGACCATGCTCAAGATCGCTGTGCAGGTTGTTGACGCCTTCGTTGGCCGGCATGTGCCAGTCCGTGCCGTCGATGGTGATCGTGGCGCCCGCGGTGCGGTTTGCCACGGGGCCGATGGTCGCGCCAAAGCAGGCGGGGTTGTCAAAGTAATCCTCGAGCTTATCGAAGCCCAGCACCACATCGCGCACGTTGCCGGGAATGTCGGGCACATCGATGCCCAGCACGGTGGCACCGTAGTCCATAATGCGAACGCAGATCTCGGGCCCGTTGAGGGTGTAACGATGAACGGGGGTACCGCACGGCGCGGTGCCGAAAAGCTCGGAAGTGATCATTTGGTTCCTAACATCGAGGTATTTCGGACAAACTGTAGCGCGAACAGGCGAGATTATCACTACACCCCACTAAAGCAGGGGGTATTTTTCTCAAAAAAGTGATGATTGGAGCTGTGCGGGCGTTCATTTTTGACGCGTACGAGTCTGATACAATTTGTTCGTTACTGTTTGAATGATATGCGCGCAAAGAACGGCGAGGATTCATCGTGATTAAGGCAGAGCGACAGGATAAGGTTCGGCAGCTGCTCGAGGAGCAGGGCACGGTCTCGGTCAAGGAGATTTCGGATGCACTGGGCGTCTCGGATATGACGATCCGCCGCGATCTTGAGGAGCTTGCGAGCCTAGGCGAGATCGAGCGCGTGCACGGCGGCGCCCGTAGTGCACAGGGACGTCCCCACGCTATGTTGCGCCACGAGTATTCGCACAGCGAAAAGCGCACCAAGCATGCCGAGGAAAAACTGCAGATTGCGCACCGCGCCGTGGAGCTTATCGAGGAAGGCTCGACCATCTTTTTGGGCACGGGCACTACGGTTGAGCAGATGGCCTCGATGCTGCCGGCGTTTCGCCTGCGCATCGTGACCAATTCGCTTTCGGTCTTTAATCTGCTCGAGGCGCGCGAAGACTGCGACCTGTGCCTCGTGGGCGGTATGTACCGTCGCCGCACAGCCGCTTTTGTGGGGCCAACGGCTGAGGATACCCTGCGTGCGCTGGGCATCGATGCGGCGTTTATCGGCGCCAACGGCATCTTGGACGGTGACGTATCTACGTCCAACATGGACGAGGGCCGTATCCAACAGCTCGCTTTTAGCAAGGCAGACTCGCGCTATCTGATCGCCGACTCCAGCAAGATTGGCAAGCGCGACTTCTACACCTTCTGCCGCCTGGACAGCTTGGACGCCGTGGTGTGCGAACCGGGCATCGCCGCCGCGGATCGCTCCGCCATCGAGGAGCACACGCAGGTCATTTGCTAGCTAACACTGCAGGCGATACTTCTGCCCCTGCTGGCTCGGGGATTACCGCTTTACGTTGACGCGCAAATGTGCTCGGGCCAAGTATTCAGCTTGTGGGTTAGACCAGGCGGGCGTAGTCCTGTGACTGATGAAAGACGTGGGCGATATAAATCGTTTCGTGCTCAAACTTGTAAAGACACAAGTAGTTGTTGACGTGAAACGATCGGTAATTACGTGCCGCTAGCTCTTGCATGTGCGAGAGGGGACGTAGGAGTGGCTGCTCGCGAAGCAGATCAAGCTGATATTCAAACTCAGCGACAAAATTGCCTGCTGCGCGCGGATTCTTGAGAATCTGGGCAAGGTATCCGACGATACTCTCGTACTCATATCGCGCGCTTTTGAGTATAACGACGTTATAGGTCATATTTGTCTCGTATCGCGGTCGCGAAGGAGTCGTAGTCGCTGTAGTCGCCTTGCGATATTTCGTCTTCTGCCAACATCATACGAGACAGCAGTTTTGCCTTGGCGATTTCTTCTTGCATGAGGCGATACTGGTCGCTGCTGATGCAGTGCATGGCCTCGTAGCCGTTCTTAGTTACGGTAACGTCGCGCTCAGACTCAACAAGTGCGGTGAATGTGGCAGTGTCCTTCATGTCTCGGACGGGCACACAAGCGGACATGGGTACCTCCTTTGTGTCGTGACATAATTGTACCACGGCGTGTCCAAGCGACCAGTACCGTCGGATCGTCTCGATCTGTAACAGTTGGGATCGAAAAACTCGGCTAGATGTTACAGATTGAGATTAAAGGGATTGACCTGTGGCGTTTGTCTCGATCTGTAACAGTTAGACGGTCGAAAGTGGGCTACGTGTTACAGATTGAGATCTTTTAGCCCTGGTTGCTCGTTCGTCTAAATCTATAACAGTTAGGATCGAAAACCCCTGCTAGATGTTACAGATCGAGACAAACGGCCTGTTCGGACCGAGCCAAAATAAAAAAAGGCCGCATGCGAACCCGTGGAGGGATTCGTATGCGGCCGACAGGGGGTATGCGGCAAAAGTTAGGCCATGAGCAGGCCAGTCTCCGCGACGTTCTTGTACCAGTACGCGCTCGCCTTGGGATAGCGCTTCTGGGTCTCAAAGTCGATGTAGAACAGGCCATAGCGCTTGTTGTAGCCGTTGGTCCAGGAGAACTGGTCCTGCAGCGACCACACAAAGTAGCCGTCGACGTTTACGCCGCCGTCAATCGCCTTGAGGATCCACGCGAGATGCTGACGCATGTAGTCGATGCGAGGGGCGTCGTCGATAAAGCCGTCCTCGAAGTCGTCCTTATAGCCCATGCCGTTCTCGGTGATGTAGATCTTCTTGTAGTTGGGGTAATCGTTCTTAATGCGGAGCAGCAGATCGTACAGGCCCTCGGGATAGATAATCCAGTCCCAATCGGTGGTGGGTACGCCTTCGCGCACGCATGACTCACCAACGCCCTTGAGGAACCAGCGCGAGGAGCCCTTGTCGCCGGTGCCGTTGTGGTTGATGTCGTTTTCGCCCTCGGCGGCACGCAGGAACTGGCACTTGTAGGTGTTGACGCCCAGGCAATCGTTGTAGGGGAGCGCGGCGGTCAGCGCAGCGATGTCCTCGTCGCGGACGTCGAGCTCGCCGCCGGCGATATGGGCCAGCTTGGTCGCAGCCTCCATGGTGTCGGCTGCATAGTGGCCGCGGAAGGTAGCGTCGAGTACCCAGCGGTTGTTGATGACGTCGGCCATGCGGGCGGCCTCGCAGTCGGCGGCGTTGTTGGGGTCGAGGGGATACTTGGGCTCCAGGTTCTGGACAATGCCGATCTCGCCCTCAAAGCCGCCCTCGTGGAAGGCGACGACGGCCTTGGCATGGGCCACCATCATGTTGTGCATGAGCTGGAAGGCCTTGTCCAGGCGATACTTCTCGCCGTGCGGCCAGTTGCCGACGATAAAGCTGCCCTCGGCGGTCGCGGGAATCTCGTTAAAGGTAAACCAGTGCTTGACCTCGGTGAACTCGGCAAAGCAGAACTTGGCGTACTCGACAAAGGCGTCGATCGTCGTGCGCGTCAGGAAGCCCTCTCCGCCGTCCTGGTAGAAGGCCTCGGGCGTGTCAAAGTGATCGAGCGTGACATAGGGGATAACGCCGGCTTTATTGCAGGTGGCAAAGAGCTCGTGATAGAAGGCAACACCCTCGGGGTTAATCTCGCCGGTGCCGTTGGGGAAGATACGGCTCCAAGCGATGGAGACGCGGATGCCGTTGATGCCGAAGCGCTGGCACAGGTCGATATCGACCGGGTACTTGTTGTAGAAATCGCTTGCGGGGTCGGGGGAGAAGCGACCTTGAGCAGCCAGGAAATCGTCCCAGGGCACTTTGCCCTTGCCGTGCGTACGGGTCTCGCCCTCAACCTGGTAAGCAGCGGTGGCGCCGCCAAACACAAAGCCGTCGGGGAACTGCATGGGGTTGGTCATGAGTCATCCTTTCTGTGGGATACGAATAGGGAGAGGTGCCCGAACTGGGGATCCGGGCACCAACAGAGGGAAGAAACTAGTCGAGGTTCTCGCGGAGCCACTTGATGGCGCCAGCGGGGTCGCGGGTAAGGTCGATATATTCCTTGCCGCGCGGGGCGAGCAGCTTAATGCCTAGGCGATCGGTGTCGGCCTTCATGTCGTTGTAGTAGCTACGGACCTGCGGGGCAAGCACGATAACGTCGTACTGATCCATGATGGCAGTGTGCTGACCATAGGCACCGGCAGAGGAAGCGATGTTCTCTCCGGTCTGCGCGGCACCTTCCTTGATGGCGTTGGCAAGCATGGCGGAGGTGCCGGCGCCAGCGCACAGGACGAGGACCTTCAGGCCATCGACGTCCTTCTTGGCGGATGCGTCGGCGGCGGGCTCGGGCTGGTCAGCGACAGGCTTGCTGTCGGCGGCAGCGGCGGTCGGCTCGGCGGCAGCGGCAGTCTGCTCGGCAGCGGGCGCAGAGGTGCTGGCGGCGATGGTGGCGGCACCATCGGACTCGAGACCCAGCTCGGCGGCGCGCTCGGCCTCCTGGTCGCAGAGCAGCTTATCGTATGCCTTCAAGAACGGCAGGTAGATGATGGCGTCCAGCAAGATGATGATCGCGACAAACACCAGGGCGATAAGCTGGAAGTTCGTGGTGATGAAAATGCCGATGGGGGCGGGGGTGGCCCAAGGCACCACGAAGGAGAAACCGTTCATGCCCACGTTGTCGATAAAGAACTTGGCAACGCTTACGTTGACGCAGCCGGCGGCAACAAAGGGGATGAGCATGTAGGGGTTAAGGATCATCGGCGCGCCAAAGAGCAGCGGTTCGTTGACGGCGAAGGCAACAGGAACAATCGAGGCTTTACCGACGGCTTTGAGCTGCTTGGACTTCATAAAGAGAATTAGCAGAAGCGGCACGATGAACGTGGCGCCGGTGCCGCCGAACTCACCCACGAGCGACATGTTAAAGGTGAGGGAGTGGGCGGGGTGGCCACCGGCCAGCAGAACCTGCAGGTTCTCGGCCTGGTTGGCAAGACGGATGGGGTCGATGCCCGGCTGGACGATCGAGGGGCCGTGGACGCCGATGAACCAGAAGAACGCGGTGGCTGCCTGGATAAGGATAAGGCCAGGATAGGTTTCTGCAGCGGTAAAGAGCGGGGAGAGCAGTTTGATAAGCAGCTCGGAGAACGGAACGCCCATGAGGTTGCGCACGACGACATCGATAATGCCGCAGATGATGACGGCGCCGCCGAAGGGGATGATGTCGCGGAAGTTCTGAGCGATGGCGCCCGGGACCTCCTTGGGCAGCTTAATGGTCAGATCGCGCGAGACGCAGAATTTGTTAGACCCACACGGTAATGAACGCGGCGATATAGGCCGAGAACAGGCCGCGCGTGCCCATGCTGGTGCAATCGAAGACCGAAAGTTCGGAGCCGTTGAACTTGGTGCTGAACTGCGTAACAGCGAGCAGCAGCATGCTGCACTGGGCAGCAACCATAGTGGAGCCGTCGTTGAGCACCTTGCCGGCGGGCATACGACGGTTCATGGATGCCGTGAAGTTCTTGGCGGTGGTGCCAGCAACCATGATGCCCATGACACCCATGGTGAAGTTGTAGAGCTTGTTGCACCAGTCGATGAGCGGCTGGGGCAGCGTGATGCCGACCACGCCGGGAAGCGTGGCGATCAGCAGAAAGATCGAAGAGGTGAGGACGATGGGCATGCACCCAAGGAAACCGTCCTTGATGGCCTGGAGGTAGATGTTCCTCGAGATCTTCTCAAAGAACGGTTGATGCTTTTCGAGCATCTTTACGATGGCGTCCATAAAGCTCCTTTGCTACTTGATGCGCGATGCATGTGGATGGAACTGGTCGTCGATGGATGGTCAGGACTGCCCGGAAGCCTTCCTGCTCAAGGAAGGCATTGCGAAATGACAACGTTGTCATTTCGTTAATGACAACGTAAGACATTTTTGGAAGAGCAACAAGGATATACGGGCGAGCGGTCGATATTGTCCGGTGAATGGTTGATTTATCAGTCAGGCAGGTAGTGTATGCTAGAACGCAAAAAACAAGCGATAGAGAACCGAGTGGAGAAGCAGTGGCAACGATGGACAAGAAAAACGTCTCGATGAACGATGTGGCGATTGCCGCGGGTGTTTCTCTCAAGACGGTGTCGCGCGTGATCAACGAGCCCGATAGCGTGCGCGAGTCGACGCGCGATAGGGTCCATGCTGCCATGGAGACGCTCGGGTTTCGAGCCAACTTTGCCGCGCGTTCGCTCAAGTTGGGCCGTTACGGGTGCATCGGCGTGGTGATGTTTCACTTGTCGGGCGGTGCCGTTGACATGATTGACGGTATCGCCGATGCCGCCGAAGAGCGAGGATTTGCTCTCACGATGATTAAGAAGCGCGCAGGGGAGAAGATGACCCTTGCCGAAGCGGCGCGTAGGATGTCGCAGCTGCCTGTTGATGGCATGATCTTCAACCTGCGCCAGATGGTCGATGACTTTGATACCTTTGAGGCGCCGAAAGACCTCAAGACGGTGATTATCACGCCGATGGAGCATCCTACCTGCTCCACCGTCAGTGACGACCAAGAGGGCGGCGCGCGTATGGCGTGCGAGTACTTTTTGGACCACGGTCACAAGAGCGTGTACTTCGTCTCTGGTAAGAAAGAGTCACTGTCGAGCCAGTGCCGTATGAAAGGTTGGCGTGCGGCGCTCGAGACGCGTGGCATTGAGCCGCCCGAGCCTCTGCAAGGCGATTGGAATGCGGATAGCGGCTATGCCGCGGGCCTTGTGCTTGCCGATAAACCCGATTGCACGGCGGTCCTCGCTGCTAACGACTGCATGGCCAACGGCGTGATGATGGCTCTGCGTGACAGAGGGCTCAGGGTGCCCGACGACGTGTCCGTGATCGGCTTTGACGACGAACTCTACAAGACGATTCCCAACTCGATTCTGACGTCAGTGAAGTTTCGCCACCGCGAGCTGGGCATCCGTGCGCTTAACGAGGTCGTCGCAGGTCTGGAAGCCCCGAGCTCCAGAAGCCGTACGCTTGTGTCGGGCGTGCTGGTCGAGCGTTCCAGCGTGAAGGACCTGCGGGCGTAGACGTGCTCGGCTCGCTCATCTTAATCTGTAACAGGTGGGGCCGAAAATCTCAGCTAGATGTTACAGATTGAGATTGAGAGGATTGCCCTGTGCGTTTATCTCAATCTGTAACAACTAGACGTCCAAAACCGGTTTTAGTGTTACAGATTTAGACAATTCGGTCCCGCTTATTCCATTTGTCTCGATCTGTAACAGTTAAGGGTGAAATAACCAGCTAGATGTTACAGATCGAGACAAACGGCTTCCGACCTGCACAAAAAGGCCGGGGGCGGCGCGCCGTGTGACGTGCCGCCCCCGGCTGAGAAATGGGGACAGGTTATGTGGGCGGGTAACCCCGCAAGCCGCTAGTCCAGACGACGGGTCTGCGCTACGTGCTTGTACCAGTAGGCGCTTGCCTTGGGCGTGCGCTTCTGGGTTTCAAAGTCAACGTAGAAGAAGCCATAGCGCTTGTTGTATCCGTTGGTCCAGGAGAACTGGTCCTGCAGGCTCCACAGGAAGTAGCCGCCCACGTTGACGCCCACCTCCATGGCCTTGAGCAACCAGCGCAGGTGCTGCTCGATGTAGTCGATGCGCGGCTGGTCGTCCACAAAACCGTCCTTGTAGGGGTCCTTGTAGCCCATGCCGTTTTCTGTAATGAAGATCTGCTTATAGTTGGGGTAGCGCTGCTTAATGTAGACGAGCAGATCGAACAGGCCCTCGGGATAGATGATCCAGTCCCAGTCGGTGGTGGGGATGCCAGGCTTGTTCACATGCTCGCCAATACCCTTAACGCGCCAGCGGCCGGTGCCCTTCTCGCCCGTACCGTTGTGGTGCAGGTCGTTCTCGCCATCGTAAGCCTTCAAAAAACGGCACTGATAGTTGTTAACGCCCAGGTAGTCGTTGTAGAGCGCGGCCTCGCGCATAATCTCGAGGTCCTCGTCCAGAATCTCGATGGTGCCGCCCGAGACGGCAGCCAGGCGGTTGGCGCACTCCAAGGTGTCAGGCGCGTAGTCGCCGCGGAAAGTGGCGTCGAGCAAGAACTGGTTCTGCAACACGTGCTCGTTATTAGCGGCTTTGATGTCGGCGGGGTCGTTCTCGTTGAGCGGGTACTTAAACTCCAGCGACTGGATGACGCCGATCTTGCCCTTAAAACCGCCATTGTGGAAGGCCAGTACTGCCTTGGCGTGGGCGAGCATCATGTTGTGCTCGCACTGGAAGGCCTCGGCCAGATGCGCCTTGACGCCACCGGGGAAGGTGCCCTCGATGTAGGTGTTGGAGGCATCGGCCCAGATCTCATTAAAGGTGAACCAGTAGGTCACCTGGTCGGCGTACTCCTTAAAGCAGAAGGCGGCAAAGTCCACAAAGGCGTCGATGGTCTCGCGGTTGAGGAAGTCGCCCTTCTCAAAGAGGGGCAGCGGCGTATCGAAGTGATGCAGCGTGACAAACGGCTCAACGTGGTGCTTGTGACATTCGGCGAAAAGGTCGTGATAGAACTGGACGCCCTCGGGGTTAATCTCACCGGTGCCGTTGGGGAAGATGCGGCTCCAGGCGATGGAGAGGCGAATGCCGTTGATGCCGAACTCCTCGCACAGCTTCAGGTCGACGGGGTACTGGTTGTAGAAGTCCGAAGCGGGATCGGGGGAGAAGCGCCCCTGGGCCTCCAGGAAGTCGTCCCAGGCAACCTTGCCCTTACCGTGAGTGCGGGTCTCGCCCTCTACCTGGTAGGCAGCAGTGGCGCCGCCAAAGACAAAGTCCTCGGGAAACTGCGCAGGCGGGTTGGTGACGCTAGCAGGGTTAACGGACATGATGATCCAATCGTCTAAATCGAAGGGCCAGCCGGTCTTGGATGGTCGGCTGGCCCTGAGCGTTACTTACTTCGAAAGCTGCTCGGAGACGAAGGCGAGAGACTTATCGCCGTTCTGGGAGAGCTCGATGTACTGCTTGCCACGGCAGGCGACGCACTTGTTGCCCACGCGTTCGCAGTCCTTCTGCAGGTCGGCCAGGTAGCTGGCGGCTTGCGGGGCCAGGACGACCAGATCGAAGTCAGGGAGCATGTCCACGTGGTTGCCATAGGCCTCGGCAGCGGTCTCGAGGTTAATACCGCGCTCCTTGGCGGCCTTGGCCAGCGCGTTGGCGAGCAGGCCCGAGGTACCGCCGCCCTGGCAGAGCACGAGCACGCGCTTGCCGTTGAGGTCGCTGGCGGTCGTTGCCTCGGCAGCGGGCGCTGCGGGAACGGCGGGGGCATCGGACTTCACGGCCTCGGCAGCGGCGCCGGCGGCAACGCTCTTGGCGTCAGCCTTGCCCTGGAAGGCATCGTTGAGCTTGGCGGCCTTCTCGGCGTTCTTGGCGGCGAGCTCCTCCTGGGAGATCTCGGCCTCCTCGGCGCACTTCTGGGCGTCATAGGCACGGAAGAACGGGTAGTACAGAACGAAGTCGACGACCAGGATAAGGGCGAGCATCACAAAAGCGAGCGGCTGGAAGCCCAGGCCCATGATGGTGCCGATGGGGCCGGGGACGGTCCAAGGCAGGGTGTACATAAAGCCGTTCATGCCCAAGAAGTCGATAAAGATCTTGAGGATCCAGATGTTGGCGATCGGGGCAAAGACAAACGGGACAAAGAAGACGGGGTTGAGCACGATGGGCGCGGCGAACAGCAGCGGCTCGTTGACGGCAAAGCAGACGGGGACGATGGCGGCCTTACCGACGGCGCGCATCTCCTGAGACTTGGCCAGGAAGCAGAACATAAAGACCAGGACGAGCGTGGCGCCGGTGCCGCCCATGCAGACGACGAAGTACTGGGCACCCTGGGTCAGGACAGCGGAAGCGTGCTGGCCGGCCTGGAACGCAGCCAGGTTGTCGGTCATGTTGGCAACGAGGGCGGCGGCGATGGCGGGCTCGACGATCGAGGGGCCGTGGACGCCGACGAACCAGAACAGGCTCATGGCGCCGTAGATCACAGCGAGACCGATATAGCCGTCGGCAGCGGTGAACAGGGGCTGGAACACCTGGATGACGCCCTGGGCAAAGCAGAAGCCAAAGGCAGCGCGGAAGACGATGTCAAAGACCCAAAAGACGGTGATGCAGACGGAGAAGGGGATGATGTCCTTAAAGGTCTGCGAGATGTTGGGCGGAACCTGCTCGGGCATCTTGACGGTGATGTTGCGCTTGATAAAGAACTTGTAGATGATGCCGGTCACAAACGCAGCGATGAAGGCAGTCAGCAGGCCCTTGGAACCAAGGTAGGTGGTGTTGAAGCCGCTGGCGGCGTCCGTGGCGATGGTGTCGCTCGAAAGGAGCAAGAAGCCGATGATGGCCGCGCACATGCATGAGATAAAGTTGATCTGGTTGTTCTTGGGCAGGTCGCGGTTCTGAGCGTCGGCGAAGTGCTTGGCGGTGGTGGCGGCACAGGCGATTGCCAGGATGCCCATGGAGTAGTTGTAGCACTTCCACAGGGCGTTGTTGATGTCATCGGGCCAGTAGAAACCCCAGATGTTGGGGACTGAGGCTACGAGGCAGAAGATGGACGAGAAGATGATGATGGGGATGACGGAGATAAAACCGTCGCGGATCGCCTTGAGGTACTTGTTGCGGGCGATCGCGTTGAAAAAGGGCTGGCCCTTTTCGATAGTGGCGATGAGTTGCTCCATGCAAAGCTCCTAAGAGTCGGTGGGTTAGCAACGATGGTAGCTTTTGACGTTCGGTTGCCAAAATGTTGACGTTGCCATTTTGCGACACAAAAAAAGACGCGAACCGGTGGTTCCTGTGCCTGCGAACCGTCGATTCTTTGTGCGTAAACGTTTGAGCCGCCCGGTGGCTCTGTGTTTGCACAATGGCAACGTTAACATTTGGGCGACAAAAGCCGTTCGGGGAAGCAGAAATGTCGGTGAACGGTAGGTTTTGGGTGGTAAGCGTATTGCAGAGGCGGCGTTAGATATACTTGAAGGCGTTTAATATGACTGCGCAGGATGCCGTCAATGGCATCGTTGACACGGAAAGATCGACCAATGGCCGCTGTTAAAAAATCGGTTTCCGTTAAGGACGTGGCGCGTCTCGCGGGTGTCTCGGAGCAGACAGTCTCGCGTACGGTGCACGATTCACCCAGCGTGCGCCCCGAGACCAAGGAGCGCGTGCGTGCCGCCATGCGCGAGCTGGGGTATCGCCCCAATTTTGCCGGTCGATCGCTGCGCCGTGGCAAGTTTAAGACCGTCGGCGTCGCCATGTTCAACATTACCGGTACAGGCAACCTCGACCGTATGGAGGGCTTTGCTGCCGCCGCCGATAAGCACGGATACGCCATTACCCTCACGAAAGTAGATGGGCATCCGTATACCCTCGAGAGCGCATCGTCGCGCATGAGCGCACTGCCGGTGGATGGCATGGTCGTGATCATGAATCGCATGCCGGCGGACTTTGGCACCTTCGAGCCACTGCCCGGCATGCAGACAGTGCTCGTTACGATGTTGGAGCACCCGCTCTGTTCAACGGTCGATAACGACCAGTTCGATTGCTCGCGCCAGGTTGTCGAGTACTTGCTGAGGCAGGGGCACAAGACCGTGCATTTCATCTCGTGTCCCGAGCGCTCGCTTTCGGGCATGCAGCGCGAGGAAGGCTGGCGCGAGACATTGCACGCACATGGTATTGAGCCGCCGCGACTCGTTCGTGGCGATTGGACGGCACAGAGCGGGTATGCTGCCGGTCAGGCTCTGGCGGACGATCCGACCTGTACGGCCATTTATGCTTCCAACGACGCCATGGCCTACGGCTGCATTCGCGGACTCGAGTCGCGCGGAAAGCACGTGCCCGAGGACGTGAGTGTGGTGGGTGTTGATGACAGTCTGGGCGACATCGTGCCCGATCGTCGCCTGGCCACCGTGCGCTTTGACAACAGGCGCGTCGGCATGTGGGCGGTCGACAAGATCGCCGGCGCCGAGGGCGTTGTGTCTGGCGTGGAGCACATGCTGATCCCCGGCGTGCTCGTGGAGGGCGATACGGTACGCGATTTGCGTTAGGGTGCGGTCCTGTTTGGGTTTCCGCTAATCATGTTTGATATTGTTCGAAATGGTTTAGAAACCGTTCACGGGCGAAAAAAGACCGTTCACGGCTCGAAATAACGGTTTGCATTGTTCCTTTTTGTTTGAATGTTATTGTTTCTGTCATACACAGCGCAGCGCGTATGCCCGGACGCGATGCTCTCCGTTGGTTCATATGTGAAAGGAACGCAATATGGCAACCAAAGAAGAAATCTCGATGGTTGGATTCGAGATTGTCGCATACGCAGGTGACGCCCAGACCGATCTGCTTGCAGCGCTCGATGCTGCTCGCGAGGGTGATTTTGAGAAGGCCGAGCAACTGCACAAGGATGCCAGCGATGCGCTCATCGGTGCCCACGATACGCAGACCAAGCTGCTTTCGCAGGAGGCCGGCGGCGGCGAGATGGAGATGACCTTCATCATGGCTCACGCTCAGGATACCCTCATGACCACTATGATCCTGGAGAAGCAGACCCGCTTTACCATCGATGCCTACAAGCGTATCGCCGAGCTCGAGGCCAAGCTCGCCTAACGAGTCCGCACAACCTCGTCCCCTTCCAAAAGCTCTGCCGCAAACCCGCGACAGGGCTTTTTCTGTTTACCCGGCACTTGGGGACGTTCCTTATCTGCCGGCAGTTTGGGACACTCCTGCCATGCATTTGATCCTTTGAGGACGGAAGAAAACGAGTAATTGGGTTTGCTGCGCTGCCGAATCGGCCTGTCGGTTACAAAACTATGCCGGTTTACTACGATGAATCGCATTCTTTCAACTATGGAAAGAACAGCGTTATCAAAACCGCAGGTAGAACGCTTGTCATTTTCTACTAATAGCAAATGTGGTCGGTCCTATCGGTTTTATCGTAGTAAACCGGCATAGTTTTGAAATGGCACTATTCGACTAGCAGCGTTATGGAGCTTCTGCACGCCCTCCCGTTCGGTTTTTCGCTGGGTGGGTATACTTCCACCCGCAATACAGGCCGGAATGAGGAGGTATCCAAATGCCGGACAACGGATCGATTCAAAAGAGAGACGCACATGAGATGGCCCATGGGCGTCCTGTCCAGATAACTGAGCATACGACGGTAACCGAGCTACAGCCCAGCCTGTCCGATGTCGTGTGCGCAAACAAAAAGCTGCAGATTGGCTTTATCGTTGCGCTCGTGGTACTGGCGCTGCTGTCGGGCTTTGTAGCTCGTCCGCATTTCGCCGATACCAAAACTTGGGATTCCACCATCGAGGTCATCGATCAAAAGAAAGGTAACGTACTGGCGCTCACGACCTCGTGCGTGGCGCTGTCTGCGGGTATTACCGCGCTGCCGGGTGATACGGGTACGCCGGTTGCCGAGCAGCTCGCGCAGCTTTCAGGCAACCTTGGTATCGTGCTTGCCGTGCTATACCTAGAGAAATATTTGCTCACGATTTTGTGGTCGGTTGGCCTGGGCATCTTAATCCCGTTTGCGTTGGTGCTCTTTGCGGTGTCGCTCGGCATTCACGGGCGCTGGAGTACGAGCGCCGTCCTGCGCCGTGTGGCGACACGTGTGCTGGTGGTTGCCGTAATCGGTATGGCGTTGGTGCCTGCAAGCGTTTGGGTGTCGCAGAAGGTCGACGAAACGTATCGCGTAAGTATTGAGCAAGCTGAGCAAAAGGCTGCGGACGCGGTCGACACCACGGACAAGTCAGTCGAGACCAGCTCAAAATCGAACAAGAAAAAATCCGAGGCCACGGAGTCAAAAAACGTGCTCGAGCAGTTGACCGATGGGGCATCGAGCCTTGTCACGTCGGTAACCAGTGGTGCCAAGCAGATGACCGACGAGATCGTGCAGCAGGTGACCGACCTCATCGAAGGCGTCATCGTGATGATCGTGACCTCGTGTGTGATTCCTCTACTGGTGCTCGTGTCGTTCCTATGGCTAGGACACGTGCTGCTGGGGATCAATATCTCCGGTCCCGCGAACTATCTGACGGGTCGTTTCTTGAGCGCTCCGTCCAAACATGCCAAAAAGAGCGGGCAGCCTGAGTAGGCGGCAAAGCCATCTTTGGTAGATCAACCGTGAGAAGGGCGGCCGAGACACGTTCTCGGCCGCCCTTTTTGTTTACTGAACGCATGGTCGCTACGTCCGCGCCCGGTCCAAACGGTCAGCAATCATCTGTGAACGGTATTTGTTCAAAAAAGAACAAAGATAAACAAATAGTTGTTGCAGTTACTGTTCGAATGTGTTCAAATAAACATGAACAGTGAAGAACCGCACATTCAGATGCCCGGACCTGAACGCGATTCAACACTTCCAAACAGAAACTACGCACCTGCGTATCTCTCAAGGAGGATGTCATGAGGGTTGTAATCGCTTCCGATGCCGACGGTATGTCGATGAAGGAGTCCATCAAGGAGATGCTCATCGCCGACGGTCACGAGGTCGTCGACTATTCCGAGACCCCTGCCGCGGACTTTGTCGATTCCGCGACCGCCGTTGCCAAGGACCTGCTGGAGCACAAGGATTCCCAGGGCTTCGCATTCGATAAGTACGGCGTCGGCTCCTATATGGCCGCCGTCAAGATCAAGGGCATGGTCGTCGCCAACATTTCCGACGAGCGTTCCGCCTACATGACCCGCGAGCACAACGGCTCGCGCATGGTCACCATGGGCCCGGGCGTTGTGGGCACCGAGGTCGCCAAGAAGATCGCCCGCGAGTTCCTGCGTGCCCAGTACGCTGGCGGCCGTCACCAGATCCGTGTCGACATGCTCAACAAGATGGCCTAACGAGAGCCACCGAGAACTCGAACTTCTATCTCAACTTGTGAATTCAGACGAAAGGACGTTCTGATGAAGAAGACCATCGCAATCGGTTGCGACCATATCGTTACGGACGAGAAGATCTATCTGGCCGACCGCCTGGAGCAGGCTGGCTACAAGGTGCTCGACTGCGGCACCTATAGCCACACCCGTACGCACTATCCCATCTACGGTAAGGCCGTGGGCGAGGCTGTTGCCAGCGGCAAGGCCGACTTTGGCGTGGCCCTGTGCGGCACCGGCATCGGCATCACCAACGCCGTCAACAAGGTTCCCGGCGCCCGCTGCGCCCTGGTTCGCGACATGACCTCTGCCCTGTATGCCCGTCGCGAGCTCAACGCCAACATCGTGGGCTTTGGCGGCAAGATTACCGGCGAGTTCCTGATGGCCGACATCATGCTTGCCTTCCTGGAGGAGCCCTACGAGAAGACTCCCGAGCACGATGCCCTGATCGCCAAGATCGATGCCTGCAATAAGGCCGACGCCGAGGTTCAGGCTGACCCGCACTTCTTTGACGAGTTCCTCGAGAAGTGGGACCGCGGCGAATACCATGATTAGCGGGTATCCGGCGTAATTAACTAGTCCGTTGACGGCTCGCGTTTCTGTGATGGGGCGCGGGCCGGTTTTCTATCAGCCCTATTGACTTGGCGGGCTGTCGTAAGAAAGGGAAGGCTCCTATGGAGTTTGTTCTTGATAACGGTTCTGTTCGCGTGGCACTGAGCACGGCTGGCGGATCGTTCACTTCGATTAAAGCCAACGGCCGTGAGTACCTGTGGCAGGGTGATCCGGCGGTCTGGTCGGGCCAGGCACCCATTTGCTTCCCGATCTGCGGCGGTCTTCGTGACGGTCGCGCAATGACCATGGGCGGCCGCGAGGTTAAGCTCGCCCGCCACGGCTTTGCGCGCAAACAGGAGTGGAAGCTCGAGGAACAGGGCGACAATATGGTTGCTCTGAGCCTAAGCTCTGCCGACCATGCCGAGTTGCTCGAACAGTACCCGTATCCGTTTAAGATCGTTGCTCGTTACACGATCGATTCGGAAAAGGTAGCCGTTTCGTACGAGGTGACCAATGAGGGCACCGAGGACATGCCGTTCTTTGTGGGCGGTCACCCCGGCTTTAAGTGCCCGCTCGACGAAGGCGAGTCCTATGACGACTACGAGCTCCGTTTTGAGCAGCGCGAGGCCGCCGAGCTCTGTACTGCCGTTCCCTCGACGGGCCTGATTGATGTTGAGCATCGCAGCAAGAACCCCATGATCGACCAGAACCTGCCGCTGACCCACGAACTCTTCGACTTCGCGGAGACCATCTTTGACGTGCTCGAGAGCCGCGTGGTTACGCTGACCAAGAAGACCGAGGACAAGGGCGTGCGCCTGACGTTCCCCGATATGCCGTACCTGATTGTGTGGAGCAAGCCCGAGGGCGACTTTGTGGCCGTGGAGCCGTGGGGCGGCCTGTCCACCTGCTCCGACGAGGACGATATCCTGGAGCACAAGCGCGGCTGCCTGGTTGCCAAGCCGGGGGAGACCGTTACCCGCGGCTTTGAGATCGAGATCCTTTAACGAGCTATCATATGTTTGGGGCCGCGCGTGTCGTGCCCCGGAAACAGGAGTTCATTATGATTCTGACCGTTACCATGAACCCGTCGATTGATACGCGCTATCAGCTCGATAAGCTGATCATCGACGATGTTAACCGCGTGATGCCCGAAAAGACCGCCGGCGGCAAGGGCCTCAACGTGAGCCGCGTGCTGCTGCAGCTGGGCGACGACGTGCTCGCGACTGGCCTGCTTGGCGGTCACATGGGTGCCTATATGGCCGAGCTTATGGATGCCGACGGCGTCAAGAACGACTTTGTGCCCATTGCCGGTGAGACGCGCATTTGCCTGAATATTCTGCACGAGGGTAATCAGACCGAGCTGCTGGAGAGTGGCCCGCAGATTGCGCCTGCCGAGCTCGAGGCCTTTACGGCCAAGTTCGCCGAGCTTGCAGCGAAGGCGGACGTTGTGACGCTTTCGGGCTCTCTGCCGCGCGGCGTCGATGCCGGCTACTATGCCGAGCTCGTCAAGATTGCCGAAGAGGCGGGCGCCAAGGTGCTGCTCGATACCTCGGGCGCTTCGCTGGAGGCCGCGCTTGAGTCCGACGCCAAGCCCGAGCTCGTGAAGCCCAACCTGACCGAGATCAATGGCCTGCTGGGTACGTCCTTTACGACTGATGACGTCGATGCTCTGCGTGAGGCGCTTGCCGCCGACGGCCGCTTTGCCGGTATTCCCTGGGTTGTCGTTTCGATGGGTGCTGCCGGTTCGGTGGGCTTCCATGAGGGCCGTGCGTTCCGTGCCAAGACGCCCGCAATTGCCGCTGTCAACGCGACGGGTTCCGGCGACTCGACCATCGCCGGCTTTGCGCATGCCATTGCTGCCGGTGCCGACGACGTCACGGTGCTCAAGACTGCCAATACCTGCGGCAAGCTCAACGCCATGGACCCCAAGACCGGCCATCTGGTCATGGATCGCTGGGACGAGGTCTACAACAGCGTTGAGGTAACTGAGCTGTAGAGTTACGCGGTTTTACCAAACCGCGTAACGGCTCGACGCTGCGCGGGCCGCATTTGGACAATCTGACGTTCAACTTCAAGGGCGCGACCAGAAGGTCAGCGCCCTTTCGTTTCACGTCACCTTGTCTCAAATGCGGCCCGCTCGCTGCCGTTGCCAAAACATCGGCGTTGCCTTGCTTCGGGAATGCGGCAGATAGAGACGTTCCTTTTTTGCCGGCAGTTTGGGACACTCCTTACGGGGCACCCCCTCCACAGCGCCTATGCCAGCTTGTCGATTTGCCCAATCTCCCAGAGCGGAATATTGACGAGCGTGCCTTCGTCTCTATATGCCGCTAACGATGTTCTCACGCAGCGCTCGAGCTTGAACTTCTCGCAGGCAATCCTCAGGCTCTTTGCTTTGAGATTCTCTGCCGCCTTGACCTCGAGCGGAAGCACGGTCCCCGCATGGTCGACGGCAAAGTCAGTCTCTGCATTGCCGGAGGAGGATGACCAATACGCGGGAGTATTGCCTTGGAGCAAAAGCTCCTGTGCGACGTATTGCTCGGTCAGCGAGCCTTTGAACTCCGTAAAAACAGCGGGCCCGTTCAGAACAATAGCTGGCGTGAGGCCGGAGAGTGCTCCGAGGATGCCGGTGTCGATGCAGAACAGCTTGAAGCCCGAGAGATCCTCGTAGCTTGTGAGCGGTGCTCTTAGGGCGGAAACACGTGGTACCTTATGAACGATTCCATAGTCCATGAGCCACTGGAGGCTTTCCTCAAAATCGCGTGCGCGCGCCCCGGGACGAAGCGCGCCGTAGACGAACTTCTTGTTTTCCTTTGCGAGCTGGCCGGGAAGGGATTTCCAAACCAGCCTCATGCGCTCGACGATGCGGGCTGGCGCATGCTTGCCAAAATCGGATTCATAAGCTTCGATGATTTGCTGCTGAAGCCTGCGGGCCTCGATGAAATCGTGGGAGGCGGCGAAAGCGGAGACAACTTCTGGCATGCCACCGACAACGAGGTATTCCTTGAGCAGGCGCTCGAGCTTTTCGGAAACATTCGCCAGCAGGTCCATGTCTGCGGCAAGGATGGCATCTGCGAGCGGATCGCCATCGACGGCACGAACGAACTCGACAAACCCCATGGGGCGCATGGTAAGCTGGTCGATCTTGCCGACGGGGAACGACTCGTTTTCGCGTCGGAGCGCGAGCCCCATATAGGAGCCGGCTGCCATGATATGGTATTCCGGCGCCAGCTCGTTGAAGTATTTGAGCGAGGTGATGCCACGCGGTGCCTCTTGGATTTCGTCGAAGATGATGAGCGTGTCTGTCGGCGTTATGGTCTGGCCGCGCAGGAGCTCTATCTGGGAGATGATGCGTTTGGGGTCAAGGCTTCCGTCGAACAGCGAACGTGCGCCCGGTTCGAGCATAAAGTCAAAACGGATGACGTTTTGATACTGCTGGCCTGCGAATTCGTTGAGAAGCCAGGTTTTTCCCGTCTGGCGGGCCCCCTTAAGCAGGAGGGGCTTGCGGTTTGCCCTAGATTTCCAAGCGATGAGTTCGTCCATTAGCTGTCGCTGCATACTGCCTCCTAACGATCATGGTTAGTATAAGACCGTCTTGGTCTTTCCATCGAAAAATGTGGGAGTAAACCACGTTTTTCCATCGAATAATGTGTGAGGCAACCACGTTTTTCCATCGAATAATGTGGGGGTTTAGGTCGGCACCTGGGGACGTTCCTTCTCTGCCGGCAGTTTGGAACACTCCTTGTTTTGGTGCAAATTAGCTACCCTTGCATCAGAAAACGGCGCCCGCCGGCGATGTTGCCGGCGGGCGCCGCGGTCGTGTAGGCGCTATTTGTTAAGTGCGTGCGTTCGAGCTCGCGTGCTACAGCGAGTCGATAAAGCGCTGCTGGGCGGCGCGTCCTGCCTCGTCCCATTTAAAGACGCCGGCGTTGTCGAGCACGTGGCCAAACACCACGCCCACCTCCTCGTGCAGGATATCGATGGCGTTGTCTGCCGTAAGTTCATCGGCGCGGCGTGCAAAGACATCCTCGGCCCATGCGGCGTGGCTGCGGCAAAGGTCGTCGCCCTCGAGTGCGGCGCCAAGGTCGTAGCTTGCGTCGACCTTGGCGGCCAGCAGGTGCTCGCGGACGGCGCCGAGCTCGGGAACCAGGCGTGGCGGCAAAATGGCCAGGCCCATGACCTCGATCAGGCCGATGTTCTCCTTCTTAATGTGGTGGTACTCGGCATGCGGGTGGAATACGCCCAGCGGATGCTCGTCGGTCGTGATGTTGCAGCGAAGCGCCAGATAAGCCTCGTAGATATCGCCGCCGGCATTGCCGCGGGAGTCGACGCGGCGGATGACGGGCGTCACGGTGTTGTGCGCCACGCCATCGGCTGTGTGCGCGACGACGCCAACCGACTCATCGGTCCACTCGCGCCAGGCAAGGATAATCTTCTCGGCGGCGTCGAGCAGCTGGGCGCGGTCGGGCGAACGCAGTCGCAGCACCGAGAGCGGCCACTGCAACACGGTACCGCTGACCTGGTCAAAGCCGGGCACGCTAAACTGCGAGACCTCAGCGGCGTGCATCATGGGGAACTCGTGCGCGCCGCCCTGGAAGTGGTCGTGCGACAAGATCGAGCCGCCCACGATGGGCAGGTCGGCGTTGGAGCCAATAAAGTAGTGCGGGAACAGGTCCACAAAATCGAGCAGGCAGGTCAGACCCTTGCGGTCGACGTGCATCGGACGATGCTCCGAGCTCATAGCAATGCAGTGCTCGTTAAAGTACGCGTACGGGCTGTACTGGAAGCCCCAGCGCTCGCCATCGAGCTCAATGGGAATAACGCGCAGGTTCTGGCGAGCGGGGTGGGCACCGCCGTCGGCTGCGGCGGACCGTCCAGGGTAGCCTTCGTTTTCGATGCACAGCTGGCAGGCGGGGTACTTCTCTCCCGTGTTCTTTGCGGCACCTGCCGCGGCGATATCGCGCGGATCCTTTTCGGGCTTTGACAGGTTGATTGTGATCTCCAGGTCGCCCCAGTTGGTGGGGGTGCTCCATTTGATATTGCGCGCGATGGCGGCACGACGCACGTAGCCGGCGTCGCAGCACAGACCGTAGAACCAGTCGGTCGCGGCGCGGGGCTCGTTGACGCCCATACGGCCGTTGAATTCCTCGTTTACAACCGAAGGCCTCGGCATCAGCACACCCATGATGCGCATGGCGATGCGATCGCGGCCCGATGCCGTATCCTCGGCAGCACCGTTGGCAACGGCGGCCTCGGAAAGCGCGGCAAGTGTGCCTTCAAGGTCAAAGTTGGGCAGGGTGTCGGGGTGCAAGAGCGAGAGTTTCTCGACCTGGAGCGCCCAGGCCATGTCGAGCGCCGGGCCCGTAGCACCGATGCACTCGAGAATGGTGTTATACGCCCAGATGCGATCGTCCTGGCCGATCATCGATCGGTGGATAGCGTACTCGATCAGGTTCTGCGCGGCCTCGCGCACGTCAGTCATTACAGCCATGCCGCGTAAGCCCCCTTGTCAGAAATTGCGTAGTGGCGGGCAGAGCCCTCGCCTAGCCAGCCGTTCATCTTGGTGATAAAGGTGTCGACCAGGTCGAGCGGCACGAAGGCCTGGATGGTGCCACCAAAGCCGCCACCGTGGATACGGACGGCGCCACGGCCGTCGAGCACGTGCTCGGCCAGTGCCAGGGCATACATCGAGGGCTGCTCGGAGCCCAGCTTGGCAACGACATTCTGTAGGTACATGGCAGAGCTGGCGCCGGACTCGCGCGTCAGGACCAGGAACTGATCGATGTCGCCGGCGTTCAGAGCAGCCCAGCGCTTGTCGACCAGGCCGTTCTCGTACCAGTAGTGAACGGCGCGCAGGCAGGCGCGGTCGCCCAGCTTGGCGCGCAGCTCGGGGAGCTTGGCGTCAAAATCGGCAACGTCGACCTCGCACAGGCGTGCCTTGCCAAACTCGGCGGCAACGTCCTGCATCTCGCGCGGAACGGCGGCGTAGTCGTCGGTGGCGGCCACGTGGTCGGCACCGACCTTAACGAGCACGAGCGCATAGCCGTGATCCTCAAAGTTGAGCTCGAGCTTCTGGGTTTTAGGCTGAGCCTGGTCCTCAAAGTCCATGTAGGCAAGGCCGCCCAGGCACACGGCGGCCTGGTCCATCAGACCGCAGGGCTTGCCGTAATAGTTGTTCTCGGTGCGCTGGCTCATCTGCGCGAGCGCGACGGGCTCGATGGCGGGTGCGCCCCAGAGGGTTTCCATGGCGCGACCGTACGCGGCCTCGACGGCGGCAGAGCTGGAAAGACCGCCGCCCGAGGGGACGGAGCAGGTAAAGGCAAAGTCGAAGCCGTGGGGCTCAACGCCAAGGGCTGCAATCTCGTGGGCCATGCCGCGGACGAGGCTTGCGGACGTGCCCTTCTCGGACTCCTGAACGTCTAGCGTGTCGAGCGCGATTTCAAACGTGGGATAGCCCTCGTCGGCTACGCGAACCTTGTTGGAATCGGTTGCCACGGCGATGCCGTCGACGGCGACATCGAGCGAACCGGCGATAACGTGGCCACCCTCGTGGTCGGTGTGGTTGCCGCTGATCTCGGAACGGCCGGGCGCGTGCACGTAGAGCACCTGGCGGTCGCCGATGGGGCCAAACTCCTCCTCGAACAGCTTGGTGAGCGTGGCGAATGTCTTTTCGTCGGGGGTGGTCATGGGAGTCCTTTCCTTGGCGCGCACGGGTGGGTTTTGCGTCGTTATGAGTACGTTAACAACTTGAAGCGGCATGAACCAAGTGTTCACGATACCGCACGTTACGGGCTATGTTAACGTACTCATAACACATCGCTTGTCACTTTTTGAGAATCTGGTAATCGGTAGAAATACAGCCGTGAACGGTACTGCCGTATGGACTTATAAAGCAGAAGAGATGCAGATAGAAAAAGTAGAGTACGTTAACATGCGTCCGACGATAGCGGGCCTCGGCGCGGGATGTATTTCTGCCCGGGCCGGCATTCACGCTATTCAGATCTCGCAAGGGTGAAGGTGATCCTGTGGCAAGGCGCCCGTCCAACGATACAGGTACGCGTCCGGTCTCCATGGCCGACGTCGCCCGCGCTGCTGGCGTTTCGCAGCAGACGGTTTCGCGCGTCGCCAACGGCTTGCCCAACGTTAACGAGCAGACGCGCCAGCGCGTGCAGGCCGCCATGCAAGAGCTCGGCTTTCGTCCGAGTTATGCCGGTCGCTCGCTGCGCGACGGCCGTTACCATTCGGTCGGCCTGTGCGTCAACGATGTCACCAAGTTTGGCAACCTCTCAATGATCGACGGCATCGCCAGCGCTGCTCGCGAGCATAATTGCGCCATCACGCTGGTCGAGATGTCCAAGACCGAGGGGTTTTCGCTTGCCGAGGCAACGCGTCGCATGGCCGCACTGCCCGTGGACGGCATCATTATCGGCATGAGTCGCATGGCGCCTGATTTTGAGACGTTTGATCCACTGCCGGGCATTGGTACGGTCATCGTTACCATGTACGCGCATCCGCGGGTGACCACGGTCGATTCCGACCATTACGGCTGCTCGCTGCTGCTCATGGATCATCTGTTTGAGCTGGGACACGAGCAGATTCGTTATATCGGCGGCCCGTCCTTTTCGGTCGACGAGCAGTTCCGTCGCGCCGGTTGGCAGGATGCGCTCGAGCGTAAGCACATCGAGCCGGTAGAGCCGCTTGAGGGCGACTGGTCTGCCAACAGCGGTTACGAGGCCGGTAGGTACCTGGCCGAGCACGATCGCACCATGACGGCGATCTATGCGGCAAACGATCAGATGGCAAATGGCGCCATTGCAGCGCTGCGCGATAGCGGCTTGCGCGTGCCCGAGGACGTGAGCGTGGTGGGCGTCGACGATTCGCTCGATGATTTTGTCGCACACAACGAGCTCACGACCGTTCGATTTGATTTGCATCAGCGTGGACGCGAGGTGTTCGAGCACGCGGTTCCCAAGGCGGGGGCAACGGACAAAACCGTCGCCATTCGCATCCCCGGTCAGCTCATCGTTCGACATAGCACGGCAGAGCCTCGCGCATAGTTTTTGCAGGTCAAAAGCGGTATATTCCGCATCAATAACAATCGATAAGGATGCTGACAGATAGCCGTGGCTATAAAGGCGAGTGCTATGATAGACGGGTTATTTTGTCTATCTAGGAGGCTTTGCCTGATGGAGATCACCAAGGATATCCGCTACGTTGGCGTCGACGATCACGACATTGACCTGTTCGAGGGCCAGTACGATGTGTCCGAGAACGGTATGGCATACAACAGCTACGTTATCTTGGGCGACAAGATCGCTGTCGCCGATTCGGTCGACGGTGGTTTTGTCGACGAGTGGCTCGGCAACCTCGAGGCCGTGCTCGATGGCCGTACGCCCGACTATCTGGTTGTCCATCACATGGAGCCTGATCACTCCGCCGGTATCGCCGCCTTTATGGAGCGCTATCCCCAGGCGCAGATTGTGGCAAGCATGGGCGCTTTCCGCATGATGGTCAACTACTTTGGCACCGACTTCCCCGAGCGCAAGATGGTCGTCAAAGATGGCGACGTGCTCGACCTGGGCGGCCACAGCCTGACGTTTGTCGGCGCCCCCAACGTGCACTGGCCCGAGGTGCTCTTCTCCTACGAGTCCACCGACAAGGTGCTCTTTAGTGCCGACGGCTTTGGCAAGTTTGGCGCCAACGACATCGAGGATCCCGAGGGCTGGGCTTGCGAGGCTCGCCGCTACTACTTTGGCATCGTCGGTAAGTTCGGCAAGTTCGTGCAGGCCGTGCTCAAAAAGGCTGCCGACCTGGACATCCAGATCATTTGCCCGCTTCATGGCCCCGTGCTGACCGAGAACCTGGGCTATTACCTCGACACCTACAACACCTGGTCGAGCTATCAGCCCGAGGACGAGGGCATCACGATTGCCTATGCGAGTGTGTATGGGCATCTGAAGGCTGCCGTTGAGGAGCTCGCATCTGCGCTCGAGGCCCGCGGCCAGAAGGTTTCCGTCTTTGACCTGGCTCGCGACGATATGGCCGAGGCTGTTGAGGATGCGTTCCGCTATGACCGTCTGGTGCTCGCCTCTATCACCTATCAGGGCGAGATCTTCCCGTTCATGAGCACCTTTATCCACACGCTCGCCGAGCATGCCTACCAGAACCGCACCGTGGCGCTCGTCGAGGCCGGCTCCTGGGCGCCCACCGCTGCCAAGGTTATGACTAAGGAGCTCGAGGGTATGAAGGACATCACCCTGGCGCAGAACAAGGTGACTGTGCTGGGGTCGCTCAACGACGCCTCGCGCGCTCAGATCGAGGCCCTCGCCGACGAGCTTTCCAAGTAGCGATATTTTGCTTTTAACGCTCAACCACCACAAAGGGGACAGGCACCTTTGTGGTGGTTTTTGTTTAAGCGCCAGCGATGAGGAGATTTGGGCGGGCGTCGTCGACGATCTCGGCGATTGAGGTGGCAACGGCATGATCGGGGTCGCGGTCCATCACGATGGTGTTGACATCGGTCAACTCGGCAAAGCGGTACATGCCACGCCCGTTAACCTTGCTGGCGTCCATGAGGGCGACGCTTTGATGGGCTGCGGCGATCATAGCCGTTTTGGTCTCGGCCATTTGGGGAAAGTCGGTCGTAAAGCCGCAGCGGGGGACAAAAGCGCCGGGACACATGACGGCAAGGTCGGCGTGGACCATTTGGAGCGCCTGCATGGTAAGTGGACCGTACAGATAGCGATGACCTTTGCGCAGTGCCCCACCCAGCATGACGACATCGACCGAGGGCATGCTCTCGTCGATATAATCGGCGATGGTAATGTCGGCCGTGATGACGGTGATGCCGTCGCGCTGATCGAGGAGCCGGACGAACTCGAGCGCCGTGGTGCCCGAGTCGACAAGCAGCGTGTCGCCATTGCCGACGAGCTCGATGGCGCTTTGCGCGATGGCCTGCTTGGCGGCGACATTGACGTTGATGCGGCGATCCTGGGTGGATACGGTCAGTCGCTTCTGGAGAGACACGGCGCCACCATGCGTGCGGCGCAACTTGCCGGACTCGGCGAGCGCGTCCAGGTCGGCGCGGGCGGTAACGGAGGACACGCCAAAGGTCTGGGCGATTTCTGCCACCTGCACCGAGGCGTTATGTTCGAGCATCTCCATGATGGCGGCACGACGCTCATCGGCGAAGGCTCGGGTTGTTACATGGGCCATAGCTGCTCCATCCTCAACTGAAATTTGCAGGAATTGTGTTGAGTCCATTTTCGTTCATTTTCTTTTTGAGTAAGAAAACACCTTTCGATTACTTATCTTTTCTATAAAAGAAAGATGATCCGCTTGAAAACTTCAATGTCGTATAGAGGAATCCGGCGCGAATCTCTTCCGTTTGCTTTTCAAAAACGAGCATCTTGACCTGCGTACCGGTGATATCTCGTACGTGCGAAGCCGTCGAATTTCATACAATGGGCGCAGTAAAACGCAAGGTAAAACGCCTTGTGAACAACTACGCCCGATGTCCAGATGCGGGCGAGGGAGAGGAGCAAACGCTCATGGCACTTGTTACCACCGAAAAGATGCTCAAGGACGCTCAGGCCGGCCACTACGCCGTCGGCGCGTTCAACGTCGAGAACCTCGAGTTTGTTATGGCCGTTCTGGCCGCTGCCGAGGAGACCAAGTCCCCCGTCATCATGCAGACCACCCCGGGCACCATTAAGACCGCTGGTCTGGACTACTTCTACGGCATGGTCAAGGCTGCCGCCGAGCGCGCTTCCGTGCCCGTCGCTCTGCACCTCGATCACGGCGATGGCTATGACCGCTGCATGCAGGCTTTCCGCACTGGCTACACCTCTGTCATGATCGACGGTTCGCACGAGTCTTTCGAGGACAACATCGCCCTGACCAAGTCCGTCGCCGATGCTGGCCGCGCCATGGGCGTGCCCGTCGAGGCTGAGCTCGGTAAGGTTGGCGGCAAGGAGGACGACGGTCCCGCGGTTGAGGGCGAGAGCCCCTACACCGATCCTGCTGAGGCCAAGGAGTTCGTCGAGCGTACCGGCTGCACCTCCCTCGCTATTGGTGTTGGCACCAGCCACGGCGTGTACACGAGCGATCCGCATATCGAGCAGTCCGTGGTCAAGGCCATCCGCGACGCCGTCGACGTGCCGCTGGTTCTGCACGGCACTTCCGGTGTGCCCGATGAGCAGGTCGCCGAGGCCGTGAAGAACGGCATCTGCAAGGTCAACTACGCCACTGAGCTGCGTCAGGCCTACACCAAGGGCTTCATGGCCTACATGGCCGAGAACCCCGCCTGCTTCGACCCCAAGAAGCCGGCCAAGGAGGGCATGCGTGAGATTACCGAGCTGGTTAAGATCCGCATGACCAACCTCAACTCTGTGGGCAAAGCAGAGTAACAGCAAGGGTACTCTGATCCCACCGGACGGCTTGGGCGGGTCCCCGTACTTAGTTTCCAAAACGTCCTCGCGCATGAAGGCCCCCGTTGCCTCGCTTCTACGAAGCGTTGGCAACGGGGGCCTTCGCGCTGCGGAATGATTTTGGAAACTAAGTACGGGGACCCGCCCAAGCCGTCCTGCTCGATCGCCCTTGTGGCGTTGGGGCGGAATAGTGGGGCGTGAGGGGCGCTTTGTTGGCGGGGGCTAGTATGCCCTTGCTTGGTTGGGGAAAGTTTTGTCTAGGGATGCTTGGAGCTTTTCGAACGATGCTCGCAAGTTGAGGCTCTGGTCGGTTGAGCGTTTGGCTTTTGTGGTGGGGGAGTCGAGGAGGCCGTTTCTCTGTGTCGGGGGGAAGGAGAAAAGGTCTGCATGTTTTAGGGATGGCTGCCGTGCTACGGCATTGGAAGAATGCATGCTTATGCGGCCTCCTCGATGTCCACCAAAAGGTTGCGCACGGGGTGTGCTGCTAGGTCCCGTGCGCTGGCAGTATTATGCCGCGGCTGCTGCAAAGAAGCGCTAAAGAAAGGCTTAACCTGGTTTGGTTTTACGATGAAACTGCAGGTCAGAAGTATCGAGTAACACTCTTGAAAGGTTTTGAGCTTAAGGACTTTCTAAGGTTTGTGGTGTGGATGTGGCTCGCCTGTGCGGGGCGTGTGGATGGCTCGTTCCTAGCGCTGCGGCTCTGCGGCGCGCACCTGCTCGATGACCTTTTCCATCGTGGCGTCGATGCGGTCTTTTTTGAGCTCGCATTCCCAGATGGTTATGGGTGTCCAGCCCATTTGGGTAAGCGCGGAGATGGCGGCTCGGTCGCGCTCGACGTTGCGACGGAACTTTGCCTCCCAAAATTCAACATTGCGCTTGGGCTGGCTGGGGTTGCACTTGGGGCAGCGGTGCCAAAAGCAGCCGTTGACGAAGATGGCGATCTTGCGCCCGGGAAAGGCGATGTCGGGCTTTCCGGGCACCTTCCATTCCAGACGGTATCCCGTAAGGCCTGCGGCGCGCAGGCGCTGGCGAACGAGCAGCTCGGGTTTGGTGTTCGCACGCTTGTTGCCCTTCATGGATTTTTTGATGGCGGCGCGACGGCGCACGAGCTCACGCTCGTCGGCGGAGAGGTCCGAGGTGTCGATGCCGTCCAGCAGGCCGGGCTTGGGGCGCTTTTTGCTGCGGCGCTTAGGTGCGCGCTTGGGCTTGGCGACGGGGCGTTCGGTCGTGGCGGCCTCGGCATCTTTGGCAGTGCTGTTGACCTTAAGCCGATCTTCCTTCAACTCAATCAGGGCATCAATGAGCCCCTTGTCGGCGGGCATCCACTCAACGGTGGCAAGCGAGGTGCGCGGAATCCAACGGATATCGAGCTGACGGTCGTGCTTCTGGGGTTCATCGGATTCATCGGCGAGCGAGCAGTAGTAGCATTCCATGGAGAGATGAAAATCGGGGTAGTCATACTCAACGGTATAGAAATCGCGCAGGTTGGTGACTTTGACCCGCAGCTCTTCCATGAGCTCGCGGCGTACGGCGTCCTCGGGCGTCTCGCCGCGCATGAGCTTGCCACCGGGGAACTCCCAAAGTCCCTGCATGTCGCCATAGCCGCGCTGTACGGCCAGTAGCTCGTTGGATCCTTCCTTGCGAATGATCCCAGCGGCAACATGAACAGTCTTCAACAGGAGTCCTCTCTCAACATCAACACGTGACAGGCTAACTACCCGCACCTTACACAACGGTAAGGCAAGCGTAAGCCATATCGATGGTAGCCGACTCGGCTTCTTGCGACTATAGATGCCGTAGACTAATCGCAAGAAAGGACTCGGTATGCAAACCACGCACATGGCGACCCCGGTATTGGAGGTCGCGCAACTCGAAAAGGTATATGGAGCGCTGGGCAACGTGACCCGTGCGCTCAACGACGTCAGCTTTACCGTCAACCGCGGTGAATTCGTTGGCATCATGGGCGCTTCGGGCTCGGGCAAGTCGACGTTGCTCAACTGCGTGTCGACCATCGATAGCGCCACGAGCGGCACCATCCGCATCAACGGCCAGGACGTAACACGCATGAAGCAGGCTAAGCTTTCGCAGTTCCGCCGCGAGGAGCTCGGCTTTATCTTCCAGGATTCCAACCTGCTCGATACACTCACGGCACGCGAGAACATCGCCCTGCCGCTCACCATCGCCCGCACAAACTCGGCAGAGATCTCGACCCGCGTGCAGGATGTGGCAGCGCGCCTGTCCATCAGCCAGGTGCTCGACAAGTATCCCTACCAGATGTCCGGCGGCCAGCAGCAGCGCGTTGCCGCGGCTCGCGCGCTCGTCACCGACCCCACCATGATCATGGCCGACGAGCCCACCGGCGCCCTCGATTCCAAGAGCGCCCGTTTGCTGCTCGAGAGCCTGGAGGCTCTTAACCGCCGTCTACGCGCCACCGTGCTCATGGTCACGCACGACAGCTTTGCCGCCAGCTACACGAGCCGTGTGCTGTTTATTCGCGACGGCAAGATCTTCACCGAGCTGCGCCGCGGCGACACCGACCGCCGAGAGTTCTTCGACCGCATTATGGAGGTCGTTGCCATGATGGGCGGTGAGGGCTCCGATGCTCTGTAAACTCGCTTGGGGCAACGTCCGCCGCGCCGGCCGCGACTACCTCGTCTACCTTTTGACGCTCACCCTGGGTGTCACGGTCTTCTATGCCTTCAATACCGTCTCGATGCAGGTCGACATTGCCGGCATCAAGGAGCAGGGACTGTCCGAGCTCATGGGCAGCATACTCGGCGACCTGACGTACTTTTTGGCCGGTGTCATGGCCTTTTTGATGGTGTACGCCAATAACTTCATCATGAAACGCCGCAAGAAGGAGTTTGGCCTGTACCAGGTGCTCGGCATGGGGCGCGGGCGCGTCGCCACGATCATGGCGCTCGAGACGGTGATCGTTTCGGTCGTGGCCTTTGTCGCCGGCATTGTGCTGGGCGTGGGACTCTCCCAGCTCATGACGTTCTTTACGGCCTCGCTTTTTAAGACACAGATCGCCAATTTCCACTTCTTTTTCTCGGTACATGCGTTCAATCTGACCCTTGCCTGCATGCTCGTAATGTTTGTGCTCACGCTACTGCTGAACCTTCGCGCCGTGCGTCGTACCAAACTCATCGAGCTTATGGGTGCCGAGCGTCGCAACGAGAGCATCAAGACACGCAACCCCTGGATCGCGATTGCCATCTTTGCCGTGGGCGTGGTGCTTGTGGGCGTGGCCTATTACCGTCTGCTACGTGATGGGTTCCCGCTAACCGCGACGGACAGCAAGCTGCAAGAGGCCATGAACCAGTTTGGCATTACGACCGCTATGGTTACCGTGGGCACCTTTGCCCTGTTCTGGGGACTCTCGGGCATGCTCATCAAGCTGCTGCAGAGCCTGCGCGGCGTGTATTGGCGCGGCCTCAACATGTTTACCGTGCGCCAGCTTGCGGCCAAGGTCAACACGGTGTGCTTTTCGATGGGCGTCATCGCGATGCTCCTGTTTTTGGCCATCACCTCGGTGACGTGCGGTATGTCGATTGCCAACGTGATGAACGAGAATCTGGAGCGCTATAATCCGGCCGACATGTCGCAGACGTATGTCTATTACACGCCCGATACGCTCGACTTCTACAAAGAGTCTTTCAATCCGTCTGAGGCCGATCGAATGGTGCTGGCCGATAGTACGGTCGATTTGTACTCCGCATGGCACGGCGATCGTATCGATCACGATAACGTTGCAGACGGTATTAAGGGCAAGTTGGCGGACAACAACGACGAGACCGGCAAGAAGGTCAATATCGCCGATGTTGCCGGTGAGCATGTGCAGATCGATTCGTATCTGAGTTACCCGTTTGGCGGTTCGGATCCTTCGGTGACCCCAAGTGAGATGTGCAAGATCATGGGCGAAAAGCTTCCCAAGGCGTTCGGGGGTAGCAATGCCGATGCGATGGGTCTGTTTGTGACGCCGGCGAGCCAGTACAACAAACTGCGTCAGATGATGGGCGAGGAGCCGGTGCATATCGGTCACGACCAGTATCTGCTCACGTGTGATATGGGCGGCGAGCTGGTCGACATGTACACCAAGTATATGGCTGGCGGCCATACCCTCACCTTGGGCGGGCATGAGCTCAAGCCCGCAGCCGATAAGTCGGACGAAGATACGGCGGCCATCGCCAACTCGGCGATGGGCAGTAATCCGGGTACCGTCGTCGTTGCCGACGAGCTGTTGTCCCAACTTAATCTGCAGCCGTATTCCAGTAGCCTGCTCGTTAACTACAAACAGGGGATGGATACGACCGAGGCAGACGAGAGCATTAAATACACTGTGCTCGACAATCTGCTCGTTGACGGCAAGGAATCGGGGTCGTGGGGAACCTTCATCACGCGCTCCGAGATGTACACGCAGGCAGCGCAAATGAACGGTCTTATTAGCTACCTGGCCATCTACATCGGCTTTGTATTGGTCGTTGCATGCGCGGCGATTCTGTCGATCCAGCAGCTCTCCAACGTGGCCGATGGCAGCCGCAGCTATCGTGTGCTGGCACAGATCGGCTGTGACGACCGCCAGATTCGCCATTCGGTGATGGCGCAACAAGCGGTGTTCTTCCTGTTCCCGCTGGCAGTGGGCCTGGCGCACTCCTTTGTGGCACTTAAGGTGATCATCGAGCTGGTGAGTATTTTCGGAAATATGAGCATCGGCGGCACCGTTGGCCTCACCTGTGCAATCTTCCTGGCAGCTTATGGCGGCTACTTCCTGGTGACCTATCTCATGAGCGCCGGCATGGTACAAGCTGCCATCGCCACCCGCTACAGCGAGTAACAAGCGGGCAAAATCGTCACAAAATCAGAGGCGTATGACCGCCGCGAAGGGACCAGGGGCCCTTTCGCGGCGGTTTTTGCCTACCTGGTGCGTCTCAGATACAAGTGAGTAGACTTTTTTGAACCTGCCGAGCACATCGCGACAAATGCTCAATAAAACCGCAGGTCAGAACTGTGGCGTTTTGGGGCGTGCTTGGCTTCCTGAAAAAAAGCCTACTCACTTGGTTTTTCTGCTAGAAAACCGCCGCGAGAGAAGGCAACTCCCTTACGGCGGTTTGGACGTTTGCCCAGATAAAACCTGCCAAAATAAACCTGTCCCTTTTTGGCAGGTGGTTTCAACTGAACGGCGGGCCGTACGGCTCGGGTGTGCGGGCTCACAATCTGGGGAAACCAAATAGATTGGGGGCTTGTATGATCGATTCGAAGGGAAACGTGCGACCCGAGGGCATGTTTAACAGGGCACGCCTGGCCCCCGAAGCCCAGCTCGCATACGATACGCGAGGGCTAGTCGTTGGGGGACGTTCTTAAACGACTAGTTAAACAATAACGTCCCCAATGACTACCCCTGAGCCGCCATAGCCACCCGCTACAGTGAGTAACTCACCCAGTTTGGAATTATCGCAGGTTGAGCATAAGTCAGCGAAAACGCCCCTAAGCGAGCAAGGTGACGTGAAAGAGGAGGGAAGCGTACTTTGGTACGCGACCGACGATTGAACGTCAGATTGCTCGCTTAGGGGCGTTTGCAGCGTCGAGCGGTCCGCCGTTCGTTAGAACGGCGGAACCAAAGGCGCAGCGTCGAGTCGTTACGCGGTTTGGTCAAAACCGCGTAACTAAATACGTTCTGCGATCTCGTGGATGAGGTAGTCGGTCTTTTCCCAGCCCAGGCACGGGTCGGTGATCGACTTGCCAAAGACGCCGCCGTCGACCGGCTGGTTGCCATCCTCCAGGTAGGACTCGATCATAAAGCCCTTGACCAGCTTGGAGATGGACTCGTTGCGGCGGCAGCTGTCGAGCACTTCCTTGCAAATGCGATACTGCTCCAGCGGACGCTTACCCGAGTTGTCGTGGTTGCAGTCGATGACCGCCGCCGGGTTGGCGTAGCCGGCGTGCTCGGTATAGCGCTCGGCCAGGCGCTCCAGATGCTCGTAGTGGTAATTGGGGTAGGTGCGCCCATCGAGGCCGATGTAGCCACGCATAACGGCGTGCGCGAGCGGATTGCCGTCGCACTCGACCTCCCAGTTGCGGAAGATGAAGCTCTGGTGCGCCTGCGCGGCGTAAATGGAGTTGAGCATGACGGTGGTGGAACCGGCAGTGGGATTCTTCATGCCGACGGGTACCGAAATGCCGCTCGACACCAGGCGATGTTCCTGGTTTTCGACCGAGCGCGCGCCGACGGCAACGTAGCTCAGCAGGTCAACGAGGTATTGGTAGTTGGACGGATAGAGCATCTCGTCGGCGGTGAAGAAGCCCGTTTCCTCAATAACGCGCAGGTGCATATGGCGGATAGCCTTGACGCCCTCGAGCAGGTCGTCGGGAGCCTCGGGGTTGGGGTTGTGCAGCAGGCCCTTGTAGCCGGTGCCCTTGGTGCGCGGCTTATTGGTGTAGACGCGCGGAATGATGATGAGCTTGTCCTTGACCTCTTCGGCGGTCTTGGCCAGTCGGTTCATATACTCGAGCACCGAATCCTCGCGGTCGGCAGAGCACGGGCCGATGATGAGCACCTTACGTGCGTCCTCGCCGGTAAAGACTTTGGCGACCTCGGCGTCAAATGCCTGCTTTTTGGCGGTAAGCTCGGCAGAAAGCGGCATTTCCTCGCGGATCTCCATGGGGATCGGCAGCCTGCGTTTGAATTCCATGGCCATAGGGGTCTCCTCAATCTATAGAAAGAGCAAAAAGCGTATTGTCGAATGCACGGCATTATCCGCTGTCGCACGCTAAAGTGCAAGCCCTCGTCACCCCAAAACCTGCCAAAAAGGGACAGGTTTATTTTGGCAGGTTTTATCTGGGTAAACGTTGGCGAATGCCGGGAGGGAGCGGCGCCGCGCGGGACCCTAAGGCTGTTGTCAGTTCCCCAGGAAATACCCTGTGGGCAAAAAATGCCAAATATGAGTACGGTTGCTATCTTAGTATCATATTGCCTTCGCAAAATAATAGACATAACAGCAAAATATGTTTATTAACGCAAACACATATAAGTCCGCTATAGGGCTGTTTGATCAATTCAGGGACGCGTGTAAGCCGTGAAAACGGCATTTGGGGCTGTTTTGGCTGTTACTAAAAAGGTAACAGTACTCATATTTGCCCTTTTTTGCCCACAGGGCCTCGAAGGGGCTGCCAATCAGGTTCCAGGGGAGGTGGTTCGAGGGCCGCAGAGCAAAAAAACGGGGGCGCAGGTTGTCCTGCGCCCCCGTTTTCTGGGCATTGCGGTTGTTTGCCGCCGGTTGTTACGCCGCCTCGTCGAACTGCGAGTTGTACAGGTCGGCGTAGAAGCCGCCTTGGGCGAGTAACTCGTCGTGCGTGCCCTTCTCGACGATGTCGCCGTCGCGAATTACCAAGATCACGTCGGCGTTGCGGATCGTGGACAGGCGGTGCGCGATGACAAAGCTTGTACGGCCCTGCATCAGCGCATCCATGGCGCGCTGAATGAGCTCCTCGGTGCGGGTATCGACGTTGGAGGTCGCCTCGTCCAGAATCAGCGCCGGGCGGTCGGCCAAAATGGCACGGGCGATGGTCACGAGCTGGCGTTGACCCTGCGACAGGTTAGTGCCCTCCTCGTTGATCATAAAGTCGTAGCCACCGGCAAGCGTATGGATAAAGTGGTCGCAACGTGCGGCGCGTGCGGCGGCTTCGACCTCGGCATCGCTCGCATCGGGGCGTCCGTAGCGGATGTTCTCGCGGATGGTACCGTTAAACAGCCAGGTGTCCTGCAGCACCATGGCAAACTCGCCGCGCAGCGCCGCGCGGTCCCAGTCGCGCACGTCGACGCCCTCGACGCGCAGCGAACCGTCGTCCACGTCGTAAAAGCGCTGCAGCAGCTTAATGAGCGTGGTCTTGCCGGCGCCGGTGGGGCCGACGATGGCAATGGTTTGGCCGGGCTGCGCCTCGCAGCTAAAGTCGTGGATGATGGTCTTGTCGGGCGTGTAGCCAAACTTGACATGGTCAAACACCACGTGGCCGGGGCGCTTCTCGGGAATCTGCGCGTCGGCCTTCTGCTCCTCCTCGGGCGCGGCCAGGAACTCAAAGACGCGCTCGGTGGCGGCAGCCATCGACTGCATCGTGTTGCTCACGTTGCCCAGCTGCTGCACGGGTTGCGTAAAGTTGCGCACGTACTGGATAAAGCTCTGGATGTCGCCGGGCGTGGCATTGCCGGTCAGCGCGAGCTGCGCGCCCACCACGACGACGCCCACGTAGCCCATGTTGCCCACCAAGCTCATAAGCGGCATCATCAGGCCCGACAGGAACTGCGAGCGCCAGCCGCTAATAAAGAGGCGGTCGTTTTGACGGTCGAACTCCTCAATCGAGGCCTCGGCGCGGTCGAACACCTGAATGACGTTCTGGCCGGCAAAGTCCTCCTCGATAATACCGTTGACGGTGCCCAGGACCTGCTGTTGCTCGCGGAAGTACGGCTGCGAGAAGTGAATCATCACGGTCAGGATAATCGCGGCCGCCGGCAGCGTGAGCACGGTGACGCCGGTGAGCGGCAGGCTGATCGACAGCATCATGACGAGCACGCCGATAATCTGCGTCACCGACGTGATGAGCTGCGTCACGCTCTGGTTGAGCGACTGGCCGAGCGTATCGACGTCGTTGGTGATGCGGCTGAGCACGTCGCCCTTGCTGTGGCCGTTGAAGTAACTCATTGGAACGACAGCGATCTTGGCGGCGATCTCCTTGCGCATGCGGTAGCAAATCTTTTGCGTGACGCCGGTCATGAGCCAGCCTTGGATCAGGCTGCAGACAGAGCTCGCCAGATACAGGCAGAGCAAAAAGCCGAGCGTCTTGGCGATCCAGGCAAAGTCGACATCGCCGGTGCCGTTGACCTTGGCAACCAAGCCCTCGAACAGTTTGGTGGTAACCTGGCCGAGCACCTTGGGCCCCACAATGTTAAAGATGACCGAGCACACGGCAAAGGCGACGGCGGTAAACACGGCAATCTTGTGCTGGCCGATATAGCCGAGCAGCTGCCTCATGGTGCCCTTAAAGTCCTTGGCCTTTTCGCCGCGACGCATGCCGCCCATGCGGCCCATGGGACCACGCTGGCGGGTGGGCTTGGGAATCTGAGTCCTGGTTTCGTCTGCCATTAGCGCTCGCCTCCTTCCGTGACGGCTGCAATTTCTTCTTGGGTAAGCCCCAGCTCCTCGGCGGAAAGCTGCGACTGTGCGATCTCCAGGTACGCCGGGCAGCTGCGCAGCAGCTCCTCGTGCGTACCGGTGCCCACCACGTGGCCGTCGTCGAGCACGATGATCTGGTCGGCGTGCATGATGGTTGCGATGCGCTGGGCCACGACCACGAGCGCGGCGTCGGTAACGTTTTTGGCAAGCTCTTCGCGCAGGCGCGCGTCGGTCTTGTAGTCGAGGGCGCTAAACGAGTCATCGAACACCACGACCTCGGGCTTCTTGGCCAAGGCGCGGGCGATGGCCAGGCGCTGACGCTGACCGCCCGAGACATTGGAGCCGCCTTGGCTAATGGGGGAGTCGTACCCGTCCTCGCGCTCGGCGATAAAGTCCTCGGCCTGTGCGATGCGCGCGGCCTGGCGCATGTCATCATCGCTCACCATGTCGCCGGCAAACTTGAGGTTGCTCTCGACGGTGCCCGAGAACAGACGCCCCTGCTGCGGGATGTAACCAATGCGGCGGCGCAGCTCGGAAAGGGTCATGTCGCGCACGTCGATGCCGTCGAGCGAAATGCTGCCGCCCGTGACGTCGTACAAGCGTGGAATCAGCTGCACGAGCGTGGACTTGCCCGAGCCCGTGGAGCCAATGATGCCGAGCATCTGACCGGCATGCGTGGTGAAGTTCACGCCGCTGATGACATCGGCGCGGGCATCGGGATACTGGAAGCTCACGTCGCGGAAGGTGAGCTCGCCGCGCGGCGCGCTGGCCGCGGGCAGTTTGGGCGAGACGGGGTCGTTGATGCTCGTGGGGCAAGTGATGACCTCTTCCACGCGCTCGGCTGCGACCTCGGCACGGGGCAGGATGACCGAAACCATGGTGAGGATCATAAACGCCATGACGATCTGCATGGTGTAGGAGATGAACGCCATCATGTTGCCGACCTGCATCACGCCGTCGGACACGCCCTGCGCGCCAAACCAGACGATAAGCACGGTGATGCAGTTCATGACGAGCATCATGAGCGGCATCATAAAGCTCATGGCGCGGTTGGTGTAGAGCTGCGTAGTCATCAGGTCGAGCGACGCCTTGTCAAAACGTTCGAGCTCATGCTCCTCGCGGTTGAACGAGCGGATGGGCATAAGGCCGTCGAGCAGCTCGCGGGCGGTAAGGTTCACGCGGTCCACAAAGCTCTGCATCTTTTTGAACTTGGGCATGGTGAGGCCCATGAGCACGCCGACGACGGCCGAAACCGCGATGATGGCCACAGCGATGGTCCACTCCAGGCCGGTGTGGTTGGCTAGGACGCGCATGACGGCGACGATGCCCATGACGGGGGCCATCAGGCACATACGGATAAACAGGGTTGCGGCCATCTGGATCTGCTGAATGTCGTTGGTGCAGCGGGTAATGAGCGAGGCCTGGCTAAACTTGCCCACCTCGGCCGGCGAGAAGTGCATAACCTTGTTGAAGGTCTCGTGGCGCAGGTCGCGGGCGATGGAGCAGGCGGTGCGCGAAGCCACGGCACCGGTCAGGATGGTGGCGACGAGCGACACGAGGCACAGTCCAAACATCGTGGTCGCCATGCGGCTCAGGTAGGCGTTCTGCACGTCGGCGGGGTCGATGCCCTGTGCCTTGTACTCGTCCTGTACATAGCTCACGGCGCGCTGGGTGACGATGGAGCCCGACATGGAGCCCATTTTGTCCGCCATTTGGTTGGCGCCCTCGACGAGCTTGCTTTGGTCTACCAGACCGCCCTCGACACCCAGGCGCAGGCTCTTCATAGTGATTTTGCCGCCGTCGGCATCAATCTGCTTTTGCATGTTCTGCGCCGCCGCGGCCTTCTGCTGCATCTCGGCGAGCTGCTCGGGCGTCATCGCTGCCATTTGCTCGGGGGTGGGCATGGCCTGGGCAGCGTCGTTGTCTTTCTCGCTGGACGAGCCCATCATGTCGCCCATGGAGTTGGCGTCAATGCCCTGGTTGAGCGAAAGGACGACAGTCTCGGGCAGGCTCATAATGTCGGCAATCTTGCCTCCATCGGCACGCTCTTCCTCGGTGCCCTTGTACGTTCGAATGCCGTTTTTGTCAGCCTTGCTAAACACAGCCTCCACAGTCTTGGCGTCCTTGGCGCTCATAAAGAGTTCAAGGTCATCGAGCGATTCGGCGCGGATGGTGTCGGGCACGGGCGAGGCGATGCCGCCTTGCTGCACACCCACGTCGACGATATCACTCATGTAGGTAGGCAGTGCCAGATCGGCGTTGCAGCTGATTACGATAAGTACGATAGCTGCGAACAGTGCCAGGATATGCTTTTTAAAGAGCTTGAGAATCCTCATTCGGCATCTCTCCTTTCTTGATTGCGGTCGATAATTTCGTTGGCACGCCTTAGAAGACGCACCATCTCTTGGGTATCTGTTTCGCCGAGCTGCTCGAGGAAGGCCGCGGTGCGGTTCTCGAATTCCCGACGTTTGATTTCGAGATCCTGGAATCCTTTGTCGGTCACCGTGACGTGCACGCGACGACGGTCGGTCTTTGAGTGCTCGCGCTCGACCCAGCCCTTGGCTTCGAGAGCGCGTAGGATATTGGCGATGCGGGCACTCGAGACCCAGGCGCGATCAGCGAGTTCGCTCGGCGTGAGCGAACCGCCGGCGAGTATGAGGGCGCGCATGACGGCCATCTCGCCGCCGAGGGCTTTGTCCGCAAAGCGCGAAATGCGCTGATGCATGCTGCCAAACTCAGTTAAGAGCTGGCGCCCAAGTTCACGGAAATCGGTATCTTCCACCGAAAACCCCTAACACTAGAAACTATTTTCGGTGAAAGATGATACCCGCGTATTCGGGTCTCATGCAGTGGGCAATATAAAGAGCGCATAAAGAGTAAAAAATTCAATCGCTGAAGCGTTTCAAAGAACTATTATGCCCGCGGTTAGGCGAGGGGTTGTCACCACCATGACGACTGGGACTCATTTATCGCCACGTGCGATGCTCCAACTTCCCGCAAGGAGACACCTGAATCAAGGGGGTTGGAGTCATGGCATTTGACTTCACGGGCAAAACCGCGATCGTTACCGGCGGCACTCAGGGCATTGGCCTCGAGATTGCCAAGGGCATCGTTGCGGGCGGCGGACACGTCGCGCTCATCGCAAGGAACGCTGCTAAGGGCGAGGCCGCGGTGGCCGAGCTTGGCGAGGGCAACAAGTTCTATCAGCTCGATGTCGCCGATGCACCCAAGGCGCGCGAGACCGTCGAGCAGATTTTTACGGACCTGCCGCAAACCAACATCCTGATCAACTGCGCTGGCGTCATCAGCACCAAGAAGTTCGACGAGATCGATGACACCGAGTGGCGTCGCACCATCGACATCAACCTCAACGGTACCTTCACTATGATGAACGCCGTGTACCCGCACTTTAAGGCGGCCCATGCCGGCACTATCGTCAACGTGAGCTCTGTCGCTGGCAAGATCGGTGGCGGCCTGCTCGGCACCGCGGCCTACGCGAGCTCTAAGGCCGGTGTCAACGGCCTGACCAAGGCAGTCGCCAAGGAAGGCGGCAAGTTTGGCGTTCGCTGCAACGCCGTGTGCCCGTCGCTCACCCTTACTGATATGACCTCGATTCTCTCTGACGAGAACTCTCAGCGCATCATCAACGGTATTCCTCTGGGCCGCGCCGCCCAGGCCAGCGAGCCTGCGCAGATGGTGCTGTTCTTCGCTTCCGATCTCGCCAGCTTCGTGAACGGCGAGATCGGTGACTGCGACGGCGGCATCGTCCTGGACGGGTAATACCCCGCGACGATTATTCGGCGACGGCTCCTGCGACTCGGGACCGTCGCCTTCTTTCTGACATAGGCGCGTGCGGCTACGATTCGCATGCATCCAAAGGAGATATATATGAGTGAATCGACTGCGGTGGAGGCGCCGGCGGCAAAGGAGCCGTTTTTTAAGATGTCCTCCATCCCGGGTGCCAATATTTTGGTGCCGCTTTTGCTGGGCTGCCTGCTCAACACGCTATTCCCTGACCTGTTCAAAACGCTCGGCAGCTTTACGCTTGGCATGACCCAGCAGGGCGCGGGCCCGCTCGTGGGCGCTTTTTTGCTCATCGTCGGTACGACGATTTCGTTTAAGAGTGCTCCTGCCGCCGCTGCACGCGGCGCCATCATCATCGCCGTCAAGCAGATCGTGGTCGTTGCCGTGTCGCTGCTCATCCTGTATGTGTTCAACGACAACCTGTTTGGTATCTCTGCCATGGTGATGCTGGCGGCTTGCACCGGCGCCAACAACGCTATGTACGCTGGTCTGATGGGCACCATGGGCAATGAGGCCGAGCGTGGTGCTGTCGCAATCACCACGCTCGTTGTCGGCCCTCCGGTCACGATGATCGTGCTCGGCGCTGCCGGTCAGGCCCCGATCGGCTGGTCGCTCGTGGGCGCCATCCTGCCGATCGTCGTCGGCATTATTCTGGGCAACCTCTTCCCGAGCTTTAAGAAGATGATGGCACCGGCACTTTCCGCCATCATCGTGCTCGTCTTCTTTGCCATGGGCTCGACCATGACTTTTGGCCAGCTTATCAACGGCGGTCTTCCCGGCATCCTGCTCGGCGTGATCTGCTCGGTGATCTTTGCAATTCCCGTCATCGCGGTCGACAAGCTCACGGGTGGTACGGGTGTCGCAGGTGCGGCCATTTCGAGCTGCGCCGGAGCCAATGTGGCCACGCCTGCTGCCATGGCAAGCGTCAACGAGGCCATGTACGGCGGTGCGGTGCTCGCGACGGCTACGGCACAGGTTGCTGCCTGCGCAATCGTTACGGCTATTTTGACCCCGCTGGTCACCAGCTGGTGCTACAAGCATTTTGAGGGCCAGGGCAACGGCGATAGCAAGGCAACGACCGACAAGGCCGCCGCAGCCGCCTAATGCCAAGCGGTAATCAAAGCTAAAAACTAGCTACGCCACAGGGCGGCCACGGGGGATCCCGTGGCCGCCCTGCAGTTTCTGTAGGGTCTCTGGGACACTTTACCCTGCTAAAGCTGGCATAACAGCTAGAGCGAAGGTCGTACAAAGGCAAGGAAAAATACCAAACAAATCGGTGAACGGTAGTTGTTTGCACTCGCATTTCCTGCGGATTTGTAAAAAACGCCATTATGATATAAAAAAAGAAACATATAACAGCCCAGATGGAGAGGGTCGCTATGTTATCCTTCTCAGACGGGTGAAATCTTGGGTTTTGGGTTGTAGTTCCAAGGTGGATAAACGTTTTCCCTACACCAACGTGTGGTGAAGAACGGAAGAAGCCGGTAGTGCAAGCCGAACATTCAAGAATTCAATAAGCAGCGGTGTGAGAGAGCGCCGCATTACACGTAACTAGGAGCGTGGTTACACAATGCAGGAGGCATGGGAAGGCTTCAAGGAAGGCATCTGGACGGGAGAGGTTGACGTCCGAGACTTCATCCAGAAGAACTACACCCCCTACGAGGGCGACGAGTCGTTCCTCGCCGGCCCGACCGAGCGTACCAAGGAGCTGTGGGGCGAGGTTCTCGACCTGCTGCTTAAGGAGCGCGAGCAGGGCGGTGTCCTCGATATGGACACCAAGACCGTCACGGGTATCGTGAGCCACCCCGCTGGCTACATCGATAACGCCCACCGCGAGAAGGAGACCATCGTCGGCCTCCAGACCGACAAGCCGCTCAAGCGCGCTCTGCACGTCAACGGCGGTATCCGCATCGCTTGCCAGGCCGCCAGCCAGCACGGCTACAAGGTCGACGAGAACGTTGTCGAGCGCTACACCTTCGAGCGCAAGACCCACAACGCCGGCGTCTTCGATGTCTACACCCCCGAGATGCGTGCTTGCCGCTCGGCTCACATCATCACCGGTCTGCCCGATGGCTATGGCCGCGGCCGCATCATCGGCGACTACCGTCGTGTCGCCCTGTACGGTGTCGACTACCTGATCAAGGACAAGGAGGCCCAGAAGGCTTCCACCCCGACGGTCATGACCGCCGACAACATCCGTGATCGCGAGGAGCTGCAGGAGCAGATTCGTGCCCTCGGCGAGCTCAAGATGATGGCCGAGACCTATGGTTTCGATATTTCCAACCCTGCTACCAACACGCAGGAGGCCATCCAGTGGATGTACTTCGCCTACCTCGCTGCCGTCAAGGAGCAGAACGGCGCCGCTATGTCCATCGGCCGTACCTCCACGTTCATTGACATCTACGCTGAGCGCGACCTTGCCAACGGTACCTTCACCGAGGAGCAGATCCAGGAGTTCGTGGACCACTTCATCATGAAGCTCCGCATGGTCAAGTTCGCCCGTACCCCCGAGTACCAGGCCCTGTTCACCGGCGACCCGCAGTGGGTCACCGAGTCCATCGGCGGCATGGGTGTTGACGGCCGTACGCTCGTTACCAAGATGAGCTACCGCTACCTGCACACGCTCGAGAACATGGGTACCAGCCCCGAGCCCAACATGACCGTTCTGTGGTCGACCCGTCTGCCCGAGAACTTCAAGAAGTTCTGCGCCAAGACTTCTGTCGCCAGCTCCTCGATCCAGTACGAGAACGACGACCTCATGCGCGTTTACCACGGCGACGACTACGGCATCGCCTGCTGCGTGTCCTCCATGCGCATCGGCAAGGAGATGCAGTTCTTCGGCGCCCGTGCCAACCTGGCCAAGTGCCTGCTCTACGCGCTCAACGGCGGTGTTGACGAGGTCTCCAAGAAGCAGGTCGGCCCCAAGTATCGCGCCGTCGAGGGCGATACGCTCGATTACGACGACGTTGTGGCCAAGTACAACGACATGATGAAGTGGCTCGCTGGCGTGTACGTCAACTCGCTGAACATCATTCACTACATGCACGACAAGTATTGCTACGAGCGCATCCAGATGGCTCTGCACGACAAGCACGTGCACCGCTGGTTCGCTACGGGCATCGCTGGCCTTTCCGTCGTGGCCGACTCCCTGTCCGCCATCAAGTACGCCAAGGTCCACCCCGTCCGTGACGAGAACGGCATCATCGTCGACTTCGAGACCGAGGGCGAGTTCCCCAAGTACGGCAACGACGACGACCGCGTCGACCAGATCGCTCACGACGTTGTGCACCAGTTCATGGAGTACATCCGCATGAACGACACCTACCGCAACTCCGTGCCCACGACCTCGGTTCTGACCATTACCTCCAACGTCGTGTACGGCAAGAAGACCGGTTCCACGCCTGACGGCCGCAAGGCTGGCCAGCCGTTCGCCCCGGGTGCTAACCCCATGCACAAGCGCGATAGCCACGGCGCCATCGCTTCGCTGTCTTCGGTTTCCAAGCTCCCGTTCCGCGATGCTCAGGACGGCATCTCCAACACCTTCTCCATCATCCCGAGTGCGCTCGGCAAGGAGGACCAGGTGTTCTTTGGCGATATCGACCTTGATCAGCTGGGCGAGTAACTATTGTTAGTGCTATACTAACAATAACGATTACTGATTAGCGCGCCGGTTTCGGCCGGCGCCTATCGATCGAAGGAGACACATTATGAAGGTTTCTGAAGTTTCCGAGACTCAGGCCGATAACCTGGTCCACATGCTCGACGCTTACGCCGAGAAGGGTGGCCACCACCTGAACATCAACGTCTTCAACCGTGAGACGCTGCTTGACGCTCAGGCTCACCCCGAGAAGTACCCGCAGCTGACCATCCGCGTTTCCGGCTATGCCGTGAACTTCCACACGCTCACCAAGGAGCAGCAGGACGAGGTCATTGCGCGTACCTTCCACAACAAGTTCTAAAGGGTTCAACTCCTGTAGGATTACTGGGGCCGGTTTTGGGTTATTTCCCAAAACGTCCTCGGACATGCAAAGAGGCTCCGCTGCGCGCGTTGCGCGGCGGAGCCTCTTTGCGTCCTGCGGGATGTTTTGGAAAATAACCCAAAACCGGCCATGTGGGGTCCTTTGGAGTCACCCTTTAGGCGGAACTCTCCTAATTATTTGGATGAGTCGTTTACTTACTTGTACTGTTACCGTCTTCCCGCTCTTGTTGGGGTATGCTTTGTTCGTATGTAAACGTATGACATGTTGATGGGGGAGGGTGCTATGGCTCGCGAGAGTGCTCGTTCTAAGGATACGGCTAAGCCTGGCATCAAGGAAGTTGCAGCGGTGGCGGGGGTTTCGCCTACTACGGTATCTCGCGTGCTTAATAATCGCGGCTATATTAGCCAAGAGACCCGCGATAAGGTCCATGCCGCGATGAAGCGCATCAACTATACGCCCAACGATATCGCCCGTGCCATGCTCAACGGTCGCCTGAATCTTATCGGTATGATCGTCCCCTATGTCAGCAGTCCGTTTCATGCCCAAGTGGTTCAAGTCATTGAGCATACCCTGGCCGAAAACGGTTTTAAGATGCTGCTGTGCAATAGCGCCAATCGACCCGAGCTTGAGCGCTCTTATATCGACATGCTTCGACGCAATATGGTTGATGGCGTCATCGTCAACTCGCTTAATATCGGTGCCGAGGCGTATGCCGAGATGGGCTTGAGTCTGGTTGGTATCGACTGCGACCTTGGCGAAGCCTCTGTTCAGATTGCGAGCGACAGCTATAGCATCGGCGAACTTGCCACGCGTCGCCTGATCGATGACGGATGTTCACGCATCCTGTGCCTGCGCAGCAATAGCCGCATGCGCATGCCTGCCAATAAGCGTACCGATGCCTACCTCGATGTTGTTGAGCAGGCCGGTTTGCCCGCGCTTGTCCGTGAGGTCGAGTTCGTTAAGCCCGACGACGAAAAGAGCGCGGTCGTTGCGAAGATCCTCGATGAGAACCCCGATATTGACGGCATCTTTGCGGGAGACGACACGATGGCGGCTATCTGTCTTAACGTGATGAAGCAGCGCGGCTTGAGCGCTCCGGGCGATATTAAGGTCGTGGGCGCGGATGGTGCCCGCCGCACTATGACGTTTATGCCTGACTTAACAACCGTACGCCAAGATATCGATCGCATCGGAGAGCTCGCGGCGCAATCCATCATTGCTCTTATTAACGGCGAAAAGCCCGAATCGAATATCAAGCTCCCCGTTGAACTCATTGAGGGTAAAACCGCGTAGTTCATCCCGTGCCAAAAGAATTCCTCAAACACCTCTGATGACCGTTCGCCGGCATATGTCAACCGTTTGCCGACGACTGGAACTGCGAAAAGACGTATTGGTGTGAAAACGTTTGACATATGAAAACGATTGACATATCTTGCAGTTGTACCGAGTTAGTATCTCGTGAGAAAGGAAGTCTCGGATGCACAAGGTGTATTACCAGCCTGAGGGAATTTGGGTAGGCGACATCATGCCGTACGGCGAGGACGGCACGTTCTATCTCTATCATCAGCGTGACACGCGAAACCCCGGACCTTTCGGAGAGCCGTTTGGCTGGGCACTCGCGACAACCAAGGACTTCGTCAATTACAAAGACTTTGGCGAGAGCCTTGAGCGTGGCGGCGACGAGGAAGTCGACCAGTATGTTTATGCTGGCACGGTGTTTAAGGTGGGCGACAAGTACCATGCGCTCTACACTGGTTGCAATCGCGATAAGGTCAAGGCACGCTTGATGAAGCAGGTTCTTCTTCACGCAACGAGTGACGACGCCGTCAAGTGGGAGAAGAACATCGCCGAGACGCTGCTTCCGCCCCAGGAGGGTTACGATGACCGCAACTGGCGCGATCCCTTTGTGCTTTGGGATGAGGAGAACGAAGAGTACATGCTCATCCTCGGCACGCGTGTGGGCGAGGACAAGCGTCTGATGACCGGTCGTCTGGTCAAGTTCACCTCCAAGGACCTGGACACCTGGGTGTTCCAGGGTGACTGGTGGAATCCGGGCCTGTATACCATGTTCGAGATGCCTGATCTCTTTAAGATGGGCGACTGGTGGTATCTGGTGTTCTCTGAGTACAGTGATGGCAACAAGACCCGTTATCGCATGTCTCGCTCCATCAACGGTCCTTGGATCACTCCTGCGGACGATTCCTTCGATGGCCGCGCGTACTATGCCGCGCGTACCGCATTTGATGGCGAGCGCCGCGTTCTCTTTGGTTGGGTTCCTACGCGTGACGAGGGTGGCGACCCCAGCTCTTACCTGTGGGGTGGCACCTTTATGCCTCTCGAGATCGTTCAGCGTGCCGACGGAACGCTCGGCACCAAGCTCCCTGACAGCATGCTTGGCGCCTTTGGCGAGGCTAAGGCAGTCGAGGCCTTTGAGCTTTCCTGCGAGTCGGGCAAGGTCGAGCAGGTGCTCGCCGCGGATGCCGGTTCCACCTATATGCTCGATGCCGACATCGAGCTCGCCGGTGACGCTGCCGGCTTCTCGGTGAAGCTTGCCGAGGACGCCGAGTCCGGTCTTGCCTATGAGTTCCGCGCCAACCTGCGTGAGGGCAAGCTCGAGTTTACGGCGGCCCCCCAGTATCCGTGGTTCCAGGTCAACAACATGGGCCTCGAGCGTCCGTTGTTCTTTAAGGGCGAGGGCACTCATCATGTGCGCCTGGTCGTTGACGACGATATCGCGACCATCTTTGTCGATGATGTTGCGCTTAACGCGCGCTTCTGCAATAAGCAGGGCCAGGGTGTGGCGCTGACGGTCACCGACGGTACGCTCAAGTGCGCAAATGCAACGATCGCGTCTCTGTAATGGCATCAAAACGTCTTATGATTTCGTAAAGGAATGGAGAGGAACATGGACTACAAAGTAGTGTCTCAGCAAGTCGTCGATAACGTCGGCGGTCTGGAGAACATCGAGGGCGCCACGCATTGCGTTACGCGTCTGCGTCTGGTGCTCAAGGATACGAGCAAGTACAACAAGGCCGAGCTCGAGAACATCGATGGCGTCAAGGGCGTGCTGTACAACAGCGGCCAGCTCATGATCATCTTCGGTACCGGTACCGTCAACAAGGTCTACGATGAGTTTATGGCTCTGACGGGCGTTAAGGAGATCAGCGCTTCCGAGGTCAAGGGCGCCGAGGCGGACAAGAAGGGCAAGTTCTTCTCGGTCCTCAAGGTATTTTCGGACATCTTTATCCCCATCATTCCCGCTTTCGTCGGCGCTGCTATCATCATCGGCCTTAAGTCGCTGATCGTTGCCAACGGCCTCTTTGGCATGGAGGGCAGCCTCGCCGATCACAGCGAGTTCCTCAAGAACCTCGCAAGCTTCTTTGCCATTATCGCCACCACGTTCGACTACCTGCCTGTCCTGGTTATGTACAGCGCGGTGAAGCGTTTTGGCGGTAACCCGATTCTGGGCATCCTCGTCGGTATCGTCATGGTTCACCCGAGCCTTATGAACCGCAACACGTTCGTTATGGACCCGACGGGTGCTGAGTACTGGAACTTCGGTCCGCTCTCCATTCCCATGGTTGCTTTCCAGGGCGGCGTGTTCCCTGCAATCCTGACTGCCTGGTTTATGGCCAAGGTCGAGAAGATTGCCCAGAAGTACATCCCCGAGGTCGTTTCGTTCGTCTTTGTCCCGACCGTTACCCTGATTCTTGCTAACGTCGCTCTGTTCACCGTGTTCGGCCCGCTCGGCAACCTGATCGGCGACGTCCTCGCCGGCGTAATCGATATCCTGTACAACAGGATGGGCGTCTTCGGTGCCTTTGTCTTTGCCGCATTCCTGCAGCCGCTCGTCGTTACCGGTACGCATCAGTTCATCCAGGGTATCGAGGCAAACCTCGTTGCCACGACTGGCTTCAACTACATCTAGGCCATCTGGTCGGTTTCCATCATCGCCCAGGGCGGCGGCGCCATCGGCATGTACCTCATTCACAAGAAGCATTCCAAAGAGCGCAACATCTGCATGTCGTCCTTTATCCCGACGCTGGTCGGTATCTCCGAGCCCGCAATCTTTGCTGCAAACATGCGCTACTCGATTATCCCGTTCATCTGCGCTTGTATCGGTGCAGGCTGCGGTGGTGCCTTCGTGAAGCTCTTTGAGGTGCGCGCCATCGGTCAGGGTCTGACCGGCGTGCTTGGCCTGCTCATCGTCACGCCCGAGACGCTCGTGTGGTATGTGGCTGGCAATCTCATCGCCTTCATCGTGCCGATCGTCTTGATCTTTGCCTACAACAAGGCAAAGGGCGTGCCGACCACCGATGAAGAGGGCACTGGCGCGGGCTTCGACGTTAGCTTCTAGTTGAGCCGTTCAGCGTAATGTGCGGATAAGTCCATTTGGGGAAGGGCGTTCGGCTCGTGTGAGTCGAGCGTCCTTTCCCATAGACGAGAAAGTCAACGGCGATGTTTAATCAAAAAAATAAGGTGACACGCGCGGACTATGAGCAGTGGCGTGCCGGACAGGATGAGACGGCGGCTCGCATCGCGTCCGACCCCGATAGGCTTTTGTTTCATGTGGAGCCTGAGCTTGGCTGGCTCAACGACCCCAATGGTTTGGTTCAGATTGGTGATACGTATCACATCTATCATCAATACGATCCGTTCGATGCTGCGCATGGCGGTCCAGTGCTTTGGAACCATCTGACGACAAAGGATTTTGTGACGTACGAGAATCACGGTCCCGTGCTGTTCCCCGATTCCGATTTGGATTCGAGTGGAGCGTATTCTGGTTCTGCCTTTGTACGTGATGGCAAGATTCACTACTTCTATACCGGCAACGTTAAGCATTTTGACCGTGATGATTACGACTACGTGTTGACGGGCCGTGAGCAAAACCAGATTCATATGGTTGCCGAGAATCCCGACGAATTGGGCGAGAAGCGCATAGCTGTTGGGCCGGTCGATTACCCCGACGATATCGGTACGCACGTGCGCGATCCCAAGATCCTTGAACACGACGGTATCTACTACATGGTTCTGGGCGCTCGTACGAAAGACGACCGTGGCTGCGTGCTTGTCTATACCTCGCGCAATCTTGAGGACTGGAGCTATGCGACGCGCATTGAGTTGGGCGAGAAGTTTGGCTTTATGTGGGAGTGCCCCGATCTGTTTGAGCTCGATGGCGAGCTTATTCTCGTTTGCTGTCCGCAGGGTGTGCCTGCCGATGGTTGGCGTTACCGCAATCCGCATCAGTGCGTGTGGTTCCCCATCGAGGCCGATTGGGAGGCGCCGAGCTTTAAAATCGTCGGGAAGGGCATGCCCCCGATGGTCGATGCCGGTTTTGATTTCTATGCTCCGCAGTCCTTTGAGGATGCTGCAGGCCGGCGATTGATGATCGGATGGTCGGGTTGCCCCGATGCGACGGCGGAAAACCCGACGGTGGCGCGCGGGTGGCAGTGCGCGTTGACGGTGCCGCGAGAGCTGAGCATGCGCGATGGTAAGCTCTGCCAGCAGCCGGCGCACGAGATTGAGAGGATGCGCGGCGACTGCGTTCGCACGACAGGCGGTGAAACCGTTGAGGAGCCGGGCCGCCTGTTTGATCTCGTGGTTTCCTGTGAGGGCGCCAAGATGGTTGAGCTCGAGATTCGCAAGGGTGTCTTTGTGCGCTATGCGGACGGGATGCTTACCCTCGACATAGGTGACGAAGGCTATGGGCGCGACCAGAGGTCGATTGAGCTCGGCGAGCTTCGCGACCTGCGCGTGCTTTCGGACACTACGATGGTCGAGATTTTTGCCAACGGCGGTGAGGCGGCACTTACGAGCCGTACCTATTCGTCGGCGGTTCCGGCGATGGCGCTGCACGCCGAGGGTGCGGCGTCGATGGATTTCTACCGCCTCGCTCATTAACCGTGCATGGAGCACGATTGGACTTGTTGGGCGGAATGTGTCGCAGTTGCCGCGGCCAACTACCGTTTATCGCGTATAGCTACCGTTTGCGGAATAAGTAACACTCCTTAATAAACCGTGTAGAATCTCAGATAAGCACGGAGTTTTCCAGGGAGACGCTGTCCTTTGTTGTGTGCAAGGGGCGGCGTCTCTTTGGCGCTTGGACGCCGTTGTGCAACAGTGCGGCGGTGCGTGCCATGTATTGAAAAGCCAATGTCGAGATGGGTCGTGATATTAATGGGCAAGTACGTAATCGTGGTCGAGTCTGGGTCGGATGTGACGCCGGAGCTCTGCGAGCGCTACGGCATCGTGCGCGTGCCCATGCATGTCACGATTGGTGACGAGACCGTCGAGGACGGCTCGATCGATCCGCTCGAGATTTATTCGCGCTGCAATGAGTTTGGCGTGATGCCCAAGACCAGCGGCTGCGCGCCTGCGGATTTTGCTCACGTGTACGACCGCATTCACGCTGAGCAGCCTGACGCGACCATTTTGCATCTCGCGTATTCCGAAGTCACGACCTGCTCACATCAGTCCTCCAAGATTGCAGCTAAGGGGCGCGACTACGTGTTCTCCATGGACACGCGCTTTGTCTCGGTAGGCCAGTCGCTTGTTGTCGTCGAGACCGCCAAATACATCGAGGCTCACCCCGATGCCACCGTCGACGAGATCTTCGCCTTCGCGAACTCCGTCATGGACCGCGTGCTGTTGGGCTTTGTTCCTACGGACCTTGCCTTCCTTAAGGCGGGCGGTCGCTTGTCCAACGTCGCGTTCCTGGGCGCCCATCTGCTCAAGATTAAGCCCTGCATTGAGGTAACGGGCGGCAAGTTCGTGGCAACCAAGAAGTTCCGCGGCTCTATGCTCAAGTGCGCCCGCGCCTTTATTGATCACATGGTTGCCAAGGGCGAGATTGACTACTCGCACATTGGCCTGGCGTATTCGGTAGGTCTTTCCGAGGAGCTGCGCGACGACATGGAAGTCTATGCACACGATCTTGGCTTTAAGGACATTACCTGGACTCAGGTCGGCGGCGTCATCTCGAGCCATTGCGGCCCGACCGCCTTCGGCGCGGTGCTCACGCTTAAGGCGTAAGGCCTGGAGTCTATCGATTTCTATTGCCTCGGCGGTGGGCGGGTTGCGATAACCCTCCCGCCGCTTTTGCGTGGAGTCAAATAGGACGACCTAATTGACCTCTAAACCGTTTCGCCATCATATGTATGGGCTAGAATGGCTCTGGCATTTATGTAACTAAAACCAATGAGAGGCAAGGTAGCGGGAATGGCTGAGATGACGCTCGAGGGTGTGGACGCTCGTCCCGAGGACTCCGCGTTTGCCCTGGGCCGCGTACATTCGATCGAGACGATGGGTACGGTTGACGGTCCCGGCATCCGCTTCGTAGTGTTTGTCCAAGGCTGTCCCATGCGCTGCGCGTATTGCCACAATCCCGATACCTGGTCGGTTAACGGCGGCACCATGGTGACCGTCGAGCATCTGATGGACGAGTTCCAGAGCAACCATGAGTTTTACCGCAGCGGCGGCATTACCGTTTCGGGCGGCGAGCCGCTTCTGCAGCCCGAGTTTTTGGCCGACCTGTTCCGTGCAATGCACAACAACCCCGATGGTCGTGTGCATACCTGCCTGGATAGCTGTGGCTACGCCTTCGACCCTCAGCATCCCGAGAAGTTCGATGCCGTGCTCAACGAGACCGACATGGTACTGCTCGATATTAAGCATGCCGACCCGGTCGAGCATAAAAAGCTGACCGGTTGTGATCCCGCACGCATCCTGGCGTTTGGCGATGAGCTTGCACGTCGCAATATCAAGGTCGTTATCCGCCACGTGGTTGTGCCGGGCATTACCGACACGGCGGAGGAGTGCGAGAAGCTCGGTCGCCTCATCGCTCCATGGCACAACGTGGTGGGCCTGGAAATGCTGCCGTATCACACGATGGGTGTCGTCAAGTACGAGCAACTGGGCATTCCCTATAAGCTCGAGGGCGTGCCCCAGATGGATACCGCGCGCATGCCCGAGCTGCGCAACGCCGTCATGACGGGCATGAAAAAGCGCCGCGACGAACTCAAAAACGCCATCGGCTAGCGAGCCATTTTCGCTCCCCAAAGGCACTCATTGGGGACAGGCTTAAATGAGTGCCCCTGGGCACCAAGTTGATTGCCAAAGAGCCCCGTCCTTAAAAGACTGCTCTCTGGGTTGCGGTGAGATGCGCAACAGAATCGTGCCATTTGGATAAATACGCTTGTGGTTTCTTTAAAGACACCTTAAACGCCGCTGAATATCTTTGGAAAGAAATGCCTGCTCGGTATCATACTGCTCGTATATAAACGGTGGCAGTCAGGAGACCACGTGCGAAACATCGCATCGCGGGACGAGTATGTGCCGCAGCATGGCAGCAGATATAAGACGAAGGGCACGTCTTCGCGTGGCCTTGCCGGCGCTCGCATCCGCGTGAGGAAGATTGCCGCCATTGGGATGCTAACGTCGGCGGTTATTATCCTCGGAATTACCGTTAAAACCTACGCCTCGGAGCGAACGGTGCGCCCAGATGCGTCAACGGTACAGCTGCAAAACGAGAAGGTTTCAAAGTCCAAAGCGTCGGCAGATCAAGCTCTGTCGACGGCAGATCTCAAGACGAGACTTTCGAAGGCGGACTTCAACGATATCCCTTCGGGTGATACCGTTCGGACCTTCTCGTTGGTGGATAACAAGACTCCTGCCTTGGAGGATGAGAGCCTTGCCTCGCTCCAGGATGCCCTGTGTCGGGCGCAGGAGCTGGGCGACGTGGGTGTAGTGTTCTACGACCTATCGAGCGGTAGGGGCGTGACGTATAACGCCGATGTCGAGGTGTATGGAGCGAGCAGCTACAAAGCGCTGTATGCGCTCTATATTTGCGAGACGTTGGTCGAATCGGGGCGGGTGTCGCTCGATGGGCCTTTAGCCACGTATGGTGGTTGCAGCATGGGCTGGCAGACGGTGCGCGACCTTATCGAGAATGCCGTCGCCAACTCAGACAACGATTCGTTTATCGCGTTACGCGCGGCGTTTGACCATGATGGCTATGAGGATTGGATTGCCAATCTGGGTGTTGATGACGAAACGGCACTGAATCCGATGAGTGATTTTCCGACCTACTGCCCGCGCACTTCTGCGAGGTTATGGCGCGAGATGAGCGAGTATCTGAGCATGGATACCGAGACTTCACAGTGGTTGTCAGGCCTTTTGGCATCAACATCGCGCTCGTTTATTCGCGATGGCATTGCGGACGATCAGGTCTTGGTGCGCAACAAAGCGGGTTGGATCAGCGAGGACGGCTACTATTCGACATGCGATGCAGGCCTCATCGACATCGATGGCCGTACCTATGTCATGAGCGTCATGACATCGATGCCATCGAGCGACCGTTCGAGCGAGGTTACGGCTGCGATTGCAAAGGCTCTGTTTGATACGCGAGCTGCACTGGCTTAGCGTGTTCGTTTGGCGAGGTCAAACAAAATGCTGGTACCATACCTTGGTTGAGAATTTCGTATAGGTTTGGGGAATGGTATGGCTACCATCGCGATTATCGGTGCGCTCGAAAAAGAGATCATGCAGATTAAGGAAGAGCTGAGCGACGTTTGCGAGGCACGGGAGGCAGGCTTGACCGTTGTGAGCGGTGAGCTCGACGGCCTGACAGTTGTCGCCACAACGGCGGGCATGGGCACGGTGAACGCCGCCGCTGCAACACAGCACCTCATTAGCAAGTATGCTCCGCAGGCTGTTGTGTTTTCGGGCATTGCGGGCGGTTTGAACCCCAAGCTCCATATCGACGACGTGGTCATTGGCAAACGCCTACGCTATCTGGATACCGATACCGCGCTTATCGCCGAGTCCGCACCGGGGCTCGAGGAGTTTGGCTCGACGCCCGCGCTGGTCGATATTGCCGCCGACGTGCTTGCTGAGCGTGGGTTTGTTGACGCTTCGAAAAATGCAGTCGCTTCGAACGAGGGCACCAAGCAGTTCCTGGTCGGCACGATTGCCACGGGTAACCGCTTTGTGACGGGCGCCACCATGCGCAATGACGCTATCGAGGCGACGCATGCCGATTGTGTCGGCATGGAGGGCGCGGCAATTGCCCATGTCGCAACCAAAAATGGTGTCGATTGCCTGGTGTTGCGCGCTATCAGCGATAATTGTGACGAGGCGTACGATGCAATTTGCGAGCGCGAGTTCGATCTGTTCGAGTACGCGCGTGTCGCAAGTGACATCACGCTCGATATCGTCCGCCGCATTGCCGCTGCGCAATAGCGCGTCTATTTGTAAGAACCTACGACCAAGGAGTGTCCATGGCCGATTCCATTAACTACCAGCTTGCCAAGTTCGTCGCCAGCTATGGCAAGGTTTCGCAGATTCCCGAGTCCACCTGCCCCGAGGTGAGCTTTGTCGGCCGCTCCAACGTGGGCAAGTCGTCGATTATGAACAAGCTTTTTGGCCGCAAGAACCTGGTCAAGGTTTCGAGTACGCCGGGCAAGACGAGCAACATCAACTTCTTTGAGGCTGACGATGTGCACTTCGTCGACCTGCCGGGATACGGTTTCGCCCGTCGTTCCAAGGCCGAACGTGACCGCTGGGCCGAGCTCATTGGCGACTTCTTCGACTCCGAGCGCAGCTTCAACCTGGTTGTGTCGCTGGTGGACATTCGCCACGACCCCAGTAAACTCGACCATGACATGATCGACTACCTGCAGGGCAACGAGTTCAACTTTATCGTCTGTCTCACCAAAGCCGACAAGCTCAGCCGCACCCAACAGGCCCGCCAGGCGGCAGCCATCAAGAAGCAGCTCAACGTCCCGGCCGAGAACGTAATCATTACAAGCTCCCAGACTGGCACCGGCATCGACGAACTCAAGCGCCGCATCGCCGAAGCCTGCCTCTAGTCAGGGTTAAACCGTCAAAAGCCCCCGTTCATATCACCCCAGTGATAGTTATTGGTAAACTATCACTGGGGTGATATTTTTTAGGAGGTCGATATGGAGCTTTGGCACGGGTCGGAGGTTGTTGTCGAGCATCCATCGTTGGATAAATCCAGGCAATTCAATGACTATGGGCGCGGGTTTTATTGCACACCGCATGAGGAAATGGCAATGGAGTGGGCATGTCGGACCGAGTCTGATGGCATTGCCAATCGATATGAGCTTGATTTAGATGGCCTTGCGATTTTGGATTTGGAATCAGGTGAGTTCTCGATTCTCAACTGGCTTGCAATTCTGGCGAATAACAGAGAGTTTAATGTTTCAACGCCAGTAGCACGCGAGGGGCTTCGTTATCTGCTGGATAACTGCCTGATTGATATTTCTCCCTATGACGTTATTCGAGGCTATCGTGCAGACGATTCCTATTTCTCGTTTGCAAGACAGTTTGTCAACGGCATGATTTCGCTCAGGCAATTGCAGCGCATTATGTTTTTGGGGGATTTGGGCATTCAATATGCGCTTATGAGTGAGCGTGCGTTCTCGGCGATCAGATTTCGCGATTGGAAACAGGCCTCGGGAGCTGAGTTTTATCCCAAACGATTTGAGCGAGAACAGAACGCTCGACGTAAGTACCTGGATACGGTAAACGGATTTGACACCGAGGGTGTCGACATTAGGGATTTGATGTCAGGGAGGGTTGATTTAAATGATCCAAGAGTTAACGGATCGTGGGCCGAGTAGGACATACCCCGTCTACTACCTCGAGGATGCAATGAACAATCTCGGTGACTGCTTTGACTATGCCGTTAACGATTATGGAGCAGAAGGATCGGAAGTTGCTGAACTCTTTTGCCTGAGCGGCGTAGCTCGCGAGTTCGAACGCGGCAACGCATGGGTAGTATCGGGAAAATCGGGCGTTGAGCTGTTCGCGCTTATCGCCGAAAGGTCGGGCTATCAATCAAGGCCGATGCCAAATCGAACCTACCGATTCGAAAAGACACCGGAATATTGGACAGGCTGGATATTGGCATACCTTCAGTGGCGCCTAGGAGAGTCTTTCGAAGATTTGCTGCATGTCGTTCCATTCGATGTGCTACGCAGCCTGTACTACCCCTGGCACGAAGCCTCGGAAGAACGCGTGGCTCGTCTCGTCTGCGATATGGCGAAAAAAGCGTCCAGGCAAACCAAACTTGCGTTAGCAAGAAAGAGGCTCAAGAAAACCCAACAAGATCTGGCATACGAATCGGGTGTGTCACTCCGCTCAATCCAAATGTACGAGCAACGCCAACGAAACATCAACGAAGCCTCGGTAACAAGCGTGCGAGCCATAGCAAAAGCTCTCCACTGCAACATCGAAGATCTCCTAGAACCAGTCTTCGAATACAAAGAAACCAGCGCAGCGTAAACCAAGCACACAGCTGATGCCCGCCTCTAGGAAGTGCTCCAGCCTAGCAAGAGCCCCTATCAATAAAAGGCCATAATTTCAGCCCGGCGCCCCTTCAAAGCGTGGGTCCCTGTAGACATCCTCAGCAAGGTAGGCGCAGGGACGGTCGGGATGTTCCCTCAAAATCATTCCGCAGCGCGAAGGCCCCTTGTCCGTCGCTCCGTAGGAGCAGGACAAGGGGCCTTCATGCGCGAGGACGATTTTGAGGGAACATCCCGACCGTCCCGGACAGGTATATGAGGAGGATGTCTACAGGTACTCGATTTGAGCGCCCTCGGTGTCGCACGTTAGAATGTGCGTATCACACTTAGGAAACTGCTCGCGCAGCTTGACCTGCAGGAACTTTGCCACGATGGTGTCGTCGGTTACAGCCATGAGGGTCGAGCCCGAGCCACTAATCCAGATGGTCTTAGCGCCGCCGTTAAGGCAGGTGTCGCGTACGGCGTTGTAGTCGGGAATCAGGCGGCGACGATAGGGCTCCTGGATGCGGTCGTCATTAGCGGCGGCAATCAGGTCCAGGTCGCCGGTCTCCAGGCCGCGCGTCATGCCGGCGATGCGGCCCATTTGCCATACGGCGGTGGAGAGTGGAATCTCCTGCGGCACAACCTTGCGCGCCTCGCTCGTATGCACCTCGTAGGGCGGAATCACGGTAATAAAACGCAAGCGATCGCTCACCTCGTAGCGCAGGCACTGGGGGAGCGAATCGGTCGGTGTAAAGGAGCAGACGGCGCCGCCCAGGATAGCGGGGGCGACGTTATCGGGATGGCCCTCGACCTCGGTGGCGATGCGGACGAGCTCGGCACGGTCGACGGTGTGGCCCGTCAGCGCGGCGGCTGCCATGATGCCGGCGACGACGCAGGTGGAGCTGGAGCCCAGGCCGCGTGCGACGGGCACATCGGTTTGAATGTCGATGGCAACGGGAAAAGCCGGCTCGCCCCATGCGGCCAGCGCATCGACAAAGCTGACGTAAACCAGGTTGTTCTCGTTTTGGAACTCTTCGGGGCAGCCCGTGATGGTGAGCTTGTCGGCGCGCTCGAAGGTGAAGTGCGAGTAGAGGCTGACGGCCATGCCGAGGGTGTCGTAGCCAATGCCTAGGTTTGCGCTGGTGGCTGGGACGGTAATTTTGATCATGTGGGTCCTCCTGGGCGGGTCTGGCCGTTTAGTTCGCTGCTCGGGCAGTCCTGGCTCGCTCGGAAAGCACATTAAGTGCTTTCCGGCTCGTGCGGAACTCGCGACGAACTAAACAGGCAGACCCGCATGTCAGTTCGTCATCATCCCGGGGGTTATCTGATGAAAGAAGGTGCGCCGGCTTTCGCCGGCGCTTAATAAGGGGTTTAGTTGGTAGCCATCTTTTTTGCAGCCTGCTCTACGTAGTTGGCCATGTCGGCAACGTCGCAGACGTCTTCGAAACGGACGGGCTTGGACTCGAGTTCGGCGAGCTGGGCTGGGGCGACCGTGTTGGTGGCCTGCTCGAGTACGCGCATAGCCTCAAAGTCGTCCTCGGGAACGTTGAGGCCCAGGGCGTCGCAGCAGGCGCGCGGGAACTTGTAGGGGCTTGCGGTCGAAAGCAGCACGCGGGCCTTGGCGCCCTCGGCGGGGGCGACCTGCTCAAAGACGTGATAGCCGCAAGCGGTGTGCGGGTCGATCACGTAGCCGTTCGCATCCCAGCAACTCTTGATGGCAGCGCGGACCTCGTCCTCGCTGGCCCAGCCGCAGCCAAAGACGCTCTGAATCTTTGCCAGCAGGTCGGCGGGAACTTCGTAGCGACCCGTCTGGGCAAGCTGCTCCATAAGGCTGGCAACGAGCTCGCAGTCGCCGTCGGACAGGAAGTAGAGCATGCGCTCCAGGTTGGAGCTAATAAGGATGTCCATCGACGGCGAGATGGTCGTGAAGAACGGGCGGTTACGGTCGTAAACGCCCGTGGTCAGGAAGTCGGCAAGCACGTTGTTCTTGTCGCTCGCCACGACGAGCTTGGCGACGGGCAGACCCATGCGCTTGGCATAGTAGCCGGCCAGGATATCGCCAAAGTTGCCGGTCGGTACGCAGAACTCCACGGCGTCGCCGGCCTCGATGGCGCCGGCGCGCAGCAGCTGCGCATAGGCGGCAAAGTAGTAGACGACCTGCGGCACCAGGCGGCCGACGTTGATGGAGTTGGCGCTCGAAAGCACCGTGCCGGCGGCCTCTAGACGTTCGGCAAGCTCCTTATCGGCAAAGATGCGCTTGACGGCACTCTGGGCATCGTCGAAGTTGCCGCGGATGCCGCAGACGGCGACGTTATCGCCCTCCTGAGTGGACATCTGCAGATTCTGCACGCGGCTGACTTTGCCCTCGGGATAAAAGACGGTGATGCCCGTGCCCGGAGCGTCGGCAAAACCGGCGAGCGCGGCCTTGCCCGTGTCGCCCGACGTGGCGGTGACGATCATGACGCGCTCGGCGCCGCCGTCCTTGGCGGAAGTGCGGGCCATCAGACGGGGGAGCATCTGCAGGGCGACGTCCTTGAAGGCGCTCGTGGGGCCGCCAAAGAGCTCCATCACATAGGTTTGAGGAGCGTCGGCGCCCGGTGCGGCGTCGAGTTTGACGAGCGGCGTGACCTCTTCGCTCGCGAACGTGCCGCGATATGCCTCGTCGACACACGCCGAAATTTCTTCGGCCGTGTAATCATTCAGTAACATTCCCAACACATCTTGAGCGATTTCAAAGTACGATTTATCTGCAAGCGAGCTGATATCGACCTGCTGGGTGCCGAGCTCGTCCGAGACAAACAAACCCCCGTCGGGAGCGATGCCGGTACGGATTGCCACCTTACTTGAGCACGATAAAGTGCGTCCTCGTGTACTATGATAAGTTCCCATGTAACACTGCTCCTCGGATGCCTTGGTCCCAATCGGTGAGACCATGGTATCAGAGCGCGCAAAGTAGGTTTGCAGAGGCTTTTTAGAAAGGTAACCTCAAGCCCATGATTAAGATTGCCAAGTTTGGCGGCTCGTCGGTCGCCGACGCCGAACACTTCAAGAAGATTAAGGCCATTGTCGACGCCGACCCTGCCCGCCGTTTTGTGGTGGTTTCTGCCTGCGGTCGCCGCTTTAAGGGCGACACCAAGGTGACCGATCTGCTCTACTTGGTCAACGCGCACGTCAAGTACCACGTGTCGTGCGAGGAACTACTTGAGGACATTGGCCAGCGCTATTTTGATATCGCTGACGAGCTGGAGCTCACCTATCCCATCCGCGAGGAGTTCGCGGCCTTTGCCGAGCGCGCCCGCTCGGGCGGCTACTCCACCGAGGAGCTCGTGAGCCGCGGCGAGTACTTCACCGCTCGCCTGATGGCCGAGTACCTGGGCCTGCCGTTCCTGGATGCCGCGACGGTCGTTGCGTTCCATCACGACGGTACGCTCAGCATGAACCGCACCTCCGAGCTGGTGCAGGAGTACGGCCAGCAGGGCGGCTTTGTTATGCCCGGTTTCTACGGCGCGACGCGTGAGGGCCAGATCAAGCTGCTCGACCGTGGCGGCGGCGATATTTCCGGCTCGATTCTGGCCAAGTGCCTGGGCGCTGATCTGTACGAGAACTGGACCGACGTCTCGGGCTTCTATTCTGCCGATCCGCGTATTGTTCCCGAGGCCCAGCCCATTGCGCGCGTTACCTACGAGGAGCTGCGCGAGCTTTCGTACATGGGCGCAAGCGTCCTGCACGAGGAGGCCGTGTTCCCCGTGCGCGAGGCGGGTATTCCGCTGGTCATCAAGAACACCAACGCGCCGCAGGACCCCGGCACCATCATTAGCGAGACGGCTGACGAGGGCGAGGCGGAGCCCATCATTACCGGCGTGACCGGCAAGCGCGGTTTTGTCGCCATCAACGTTGCCCGCGACCGTACCAAGCCCCGTGTTGGCTTTATGCGCCGCGCGCTTTCGGTGTTCGAGCGCTATGACGTTTCTGTCGAGCACATGCCCACCGGTGTCGACCGGTTTGGCGCCGTGGTGCAGGAGCAGGATGTGCACGACTCGCTGTACTCGCTCGTGGGCGACATTCAGCAGGAGGTCGAGCCGCTCGAGATCGAGGTTGTCGAGGGTTTGGCGCTCATCGCGACCGTCGGCCGTAACCTGCGCGGCCGCGCGGGTATCTCGGGCCATCTGTTTGGCATGCTTGGCCAGGCCGGCGTGAGCGTGCGTATGATTTCGCAGAGCTGCGACGAGATCAACATCATTATTGGTGTCGAGGAGAAAGACTTCGACCTGGCGATTCAGACCATTTACCGTGCCTTCTCCGATGAGAACGGCATTGTGAAGGTCTCCGACCTGGAGGCTCCTGCGCCGGTCGATCCCGCTCTGGCCGCGCTCAAAAAGTAGCGACTGCTCGGTAGATTTTTGGGTCAGGTTTCAAAAATCTACGGCGGGGCGTTTCGTTTCGGTTTCGTTTTGACGGGGCGGGTTTTATATCCGCCCCGTTCTTGTATACACTGGCAACAATAATCGGCCTGCTCGGCGTGCGGGCAAAAGCCAAAACCTTTAAAGGGGGAAGCATGAAACAGTACACGGTTGCTATTTTGGGCGCGACGGGAGCCGTGGGCACCCAGATGCTCGAGTGCCTCAACGAGCAGGAGTTTCCGGTTGGCAAGCTCAAGCTGTTGGCAAGTGCACGCTCCGCGGGCAAGACCGTCGAGTTCCGCGGCGAGCAGATCGTGATCGAAGAGGCTTGTCCCGAGGCCTTTGAGGGCTGCGACATTGTGCTTGGCGCCGCCGGCGACGACATCGCGAAGGAGCTGCTGCCCGAGGCTGTCAAGCGTGGCGCCGTCGTGGTCGACAACAGCCACGCCTTCCGCATGGATCCCGAGGTACCGCTCGTCGTGCCCGAGATCAATGCCGACGACATCAAGTGGCATCACGGCCTTATCGCCAACCCCAACTGCGCAACTATCATCGGCCTGGTTCCTACGTGGCCGCTGCATCAGCTCGCCGGCGTAAAGCGCATGATCGTGTCCACGTATCAGGCAGCTTCGGGCGCCGGTGCCCCCGGTATGGCCGAGCTCGAGGCTCAGCTGGCCGCCCTGGGCCGTGGCGAGGAGATTCCCGAGCCGCGCGCCTTTGCCGCCCAGCTGGCGAGCAACCTGATTCCGCAGATCGGCGGTGTCAAGGAGGAAGGCTTTACCTCCGAGGAGATGAAGCTGCAAAACGAGGGCCGCAAGATCATGCATCTGCCCGAGTTGCGCGTGAACTGCACCTGCGTGCGCGTGCCCGTGCTGCGTTCGCACTCCGAGAGCATTACGCTCGAGTTTGAGCGCGATATCACGGTGGAAGAGGCCCGTGCTGCGCTGGCTGCCGCTCCGGGCGTGAAGCTGGTTGACGACATGGGCGCCGAGGATGCGCACGATCGCTTCCCCATGCCGATGGATACGTCCGATCAGGATCTGATCTGGGTCGGTCGCGTGCGTCGCGACATCTCGAACCCCGAGGCCGCGCGCGGTATCACCTTCTGGTGCTGCGGCGACCAAATCCGTAAGGGCGCGGCAACCAACGCCGTCCAGATCGCTAAGCTGCTCTGCGAGTAGTGTGACCTGTCCGGCGGGGGCCGGGCTAGTTTTCAGAACGTCCTCGACCATGTGTGGCGCCTTGTCCTGCTCCTTCGGAGCCGCGGACAAGGCGCCACACTGGTCTGCGGAGTGTTCTGAAAACTAGCCCGGCCCCCGCCTGCGGTGACGCTGCTGCAAGCGGCCTGCGATGGGGCCGTTGTTGGTTGGGGCCGCTGGGCTGATATGGGGGCGCGTGGCTGTTGCGGGCCCTGGTCCCGGCGGCGGCCCCGGCGCTTTGCGCCTGCCGCCTTTGGGGACTGTGGGGCGCGGCCGGCAGCTGCGACGCTGTCGCGCCTACTGCCTTGGGTGACTTTGGGGTCGTGCGGCAGCCCCGGCGCTGCGCGCCTGCTGCCTTGGGTGACTTTGGGGTCGATTGGGGTTGTCTGCACAATTCGCGGTATTATGGTGCGGAGTTTTGAAAGGAGCCGCTGGTGGTCACGACGACGTTTGCTTCGCCTTTGGGCGAAATCTTGCTTGCCGCTGATGGCCGCGGTCTGACGGGGCTTTGGTTTGAGGGGCAGGAGCACTTTGGCTCTACGCTGCTCAAAGAAGATGCGGAGCACGTTGAAGGTGCCGATGCGGTTTCTGGTACCAGTGGGATGTCTTCGGTGAGTCCGGCAAATGGTGCGGCCTCTTCGGTGCTTGAGTGTTCCTGGGCTTGGCTGAATGCTTATTTTGCAGGGCAGGAGCCTCGGTTTACGCCGCCGTTGCATATGATCGGTACGGCGTTTCAGCGTGAAGTTTGGTACGAGCTGCTTTCTATTCCGCGTGGTGAGGTCGCTACGTATGGCGAGATCGCCCAGCGTGTCGCCGCCCGCCATCGGGTGCCGGGAAACGAGGCGCCCGTTGTGTCTCCTCGTGCGGTGGGGGCTGCGGTCGCGCGTAATCCCATTTCGATTATCGTGCCGTGCCATCGCGTGGTGGCGGCCGACGGATCGCTCAACGGATATGCCGGCGGGCTTGACCGCAAGGAGCGGCTGCTTCGGCTTGAGGGCGCGTACGAGGAGTGACGCTCGAGTACTTTGCATAACTAGGACGCCGTGAAAGGACGAGTCACTGTCCCCTCGCGCCCGGCATGCGTCAAAGCGCTCGACACGTGCGCCTTAAGTTTGGCTAAGCCACATCCTGCGTATTTAAAAACGCGCAGCTTGAGCTGCTAAGGCTGCGCTAAGGCAGCTTTCGGTGCGCTATTATCGGCAGTATCGAAACCCGTATAGCCGTGCGCCAAAGGAACAACTATGAAGCTGATGCTTGCCGAGGACGAACCCGGCCTCTCCCGCGCCCTCACCGCGATTCTTCAACATAGCGACTACGAGGTCGACACCGCCCTCGACGGTCTGACGGCGCTCGAGTATCTGCTCGCCAACGACTATGACGCCGCAATCCTGGACATCATGATGCCCGGCATGGACGGTATCGAGGTTCTCAAGCGTACGCGCGCCGCCGGTAAGCGACTGCCCATCATCATGCTTACGGCCAAAAGCGAGGTGTCCGATAAAGTCGAGGGCCTGGACGCCGGCGCCAACGACTATCTGACCAAGCCATTTGCCGCCAAGGAGCTGCTCGCGCGCATTCGCGCCATGACGCGCGCTGCCACGGCGATTGACGCTACGACGCTCAGCGTGGGCAACGTGCGCCTTGACACGGCGGCGTGCACGCTCGTTGGCCCCGAGGGCGAGGAGCACCTGGCCAATCGTGAGTTTCAGCTTATGGAGCTCTTTATGCGCAACGCCGGCACGCGCATGCCCACCGAACGTCTGATGCTCGAGGTTTGGGGTGAGGACGCACCCGAGGGCGCCAACGTGGTGTGGGTCTATATTTCGTACCTGCGCAAAAAGCTGACGGCGCTGGGTGCCAATGTTGCCATCCGCGCGTCGCGCAATCAGGGATATTCGCTTGAGGTTGTCGAGGAAGGCGAGCAGGCGTGAGCGTGCGCACGTGGTGCAATTGCATGACGGAGCGGTTTCACGCCGCCTCGAGTAGTACGGGGCGGGTAAATTCTGTTGACGCATTGGGTCGCCGCCTGCGTCGCAAGTTTATCCTCGTTGCCATGGGCGCCGTGACCGTGGTGCTCACGCTCATCATCGCCGGCATCAACATCGTCAATTATTCGCATGTCTGTAAAATGGCCGACGCTCGCCTGGACTATATTCTGGCGGGCAAGGACGGTATCGATTGGGGGGACGAGCCTAAGACCGATCCCGCTAATGGCAAGGATGCCGGCGATAGTCAAGCGGGCGTTCGCATCAGGCACTTCGAAGGCATGACGGCGGAATCTCCCTTCGACACGCGCTACTTTACGGTGACGATTGCCGCCGGACAGGTTGCCGATGTCAATACGGCCCGCATTGCCGCGGTGGGCGCCAAGCGTGCTGCACGCATCGCTGCAGGACTATATTCCAAGGGTTGGACCTCGGGCTTTTCTGGTAACTACCGCTATACGGTTACGGTTCAGGGCGACGAGACCACCTATGTGTTCGTGGACTGCTCGCGCGAGCTTGCAAGCTTTCATTCGTTTTTGAGCGCGAGCGTGGCGATCAGTTGCATTGGCTGGCTGGCGGTGCTGGCAATTGTGGCGGGCGCCTCGGGCGCGGTGATTCGACCGATGGTCGAGAGCTACAGCAAGCAAAAGCGCTTTATTACCGATGCGAGCCACGAGATCAAGACGCCGCTGGCTGTGATCGACGCTGCTAACGAGGTACAGGAAATCGAGAGCGGCGAGAGCGAGTGGACGCAGAACATTCACGAACAGGTTGCACGGTTGACGGCGCTCACGGAGCGTCTGGTATTTTTGGCTCGCATGGACGAGGGCTCAGCGGGCTTTACCATGACATCGATCGATCTTTCGGAGGCGGTGGACAAGGCGGCGGCGCCGTTTGAATCGGTGGCGGTTTCGCGCGGCAAGCGTCTGTCGACGTCGATTGCGTGCGGCGTGCGGGCCCATGCCGACGCTGCAGCGGTAGCGCAGGTGGTTGAGTTGCTGCTGGATAACGCCACGCGCTATGCGAGTGAGGGCAGCGTGATTGAGTTGAGCCTGCGTTCGGTGTCGCGCGGTCAGGGTAAGGGCGCTGCCGAGCTCGTCGTATCGAATGCCGTCGATTCGCTGCCCGAGGGCAACCTGGACCGATTGTTTGACCGCTTCTATCGCGCGGACGTGTCGCGCAGCTCCAAGACGGGTGGCTCGGGCGTGGGCCTATCCGTGGTGCGTGCCATCGCCGAAGCCCATGGCGGGAGCGCTTCTGTCTGCGGCCACGGCAACCAGATCACCTTCACCGTCCGCCTCTAAAACCTGCCAAAATGAACCTGTCCCTTTTTGGTCGGTGCGAAATGGGTAATACTAAAGAGTTATCCGACCAGATGGGAATTAATCGATGGCCTATATCGAATTCAAAGACGTCATCAAGGCATACGGCGAGGGCGATGCCCGCATTCACGCGCTCGACGGCGCGAGCTTTACCGTTGAGCGCGGCGAGCTCGCCATTATCCTGGGCGCCTCGGGTGCCGGCAAGACTACGGCGCTCAACATCCTGGGTGGCATGGATACGGTAACCTCCGGCACTGTGACGGTGGACGGGCGCGACGTGAGCTCCGCCAACGAGGCGCAGCTCGTGGAATACCGCCGTGCCGACGTCGGCTTTGTCTTCCAGTTCTACAATCTGGTCCCCAACCTGACGGCGCTCGAAAATGTCGAGCTTGCGGCGCAGATTTGCCCCGATTCGCTCGATGCCGAGCAAACGCTTCGTCAGGTTGGCCTGGGCGACCGTCTTGCTAACTTTCCGGCGCAGCTTTCGGGCGGCGAGCAGCAGCGTGTGTCCATCGCCCGCGCGCTGGCCAAGAACCCCAAGTTGCTCCTGTGCGACGAGCCCACGGGCGCACTCGACTACAAAACCGGCAAGCAGATCTTGCAGCTGCTACAGGACACCTGTCGCAAGCAGGGCATCACAGTCATCATCATCACCCATAACTCCGCGCTGGCGCCCATGGCCGATCGCCTGATCCGCTTTAAGAGCGGCCGCGTGGAGAGCGAGACGGTCCAGCAAAATCCCGTGCCTATCGAGACGATCGAGTGGTAGCGCCCATGGACCAAGATCGCCAAAACAGCCAAAACCACGATACGGAGCACGCAGACCGCGACTGGGAGTTCGCGACCTACCGCACTGCTCAAAGCTCAAACGATATGGTCCCGACGATTTTTCGCCGTGGCATCTACCGTACAATCCGCGGCAGTCTTAAGCGCTTCTTGTCTATCGTGGTCATTACCGCGCTTGGCGTGAGCGTGATGTGCGGCCTTAAGGCGGGCTGCGAGGATCTGCGCGATTCGGTCGACGCCTATTTTGACCAGCAGAATGTCTATGACATTAACGTGCAGTCGACCTATGGCCTTACGCGCGACGATCTTGCGGCTATCCAAGAGGTCGACGGCGTCGAGACGGCCGAGGGTATCTACACCGAGACCGCCTACACCGCCGTGGGCACAACACGCGAGCGCGTGATCGTGCAAAGTCTTTCCAAGGAGAATATCGATCAACCGGTGCTGGTGAGCGGTGATTTGCCCGAGAGCGCCGATGAGGTCGCGGTGACTTCGAAGTTCCTGAAGGCTTCGGGCAAAAAGCTCGGCGATACGGTGAGTTTTGCCGCCAATGACGCGAGCTCGTCGAACCAAAGTGCCAAGGACCAGTTTGCCGCGGGCGATTACACCATTACGGCCGAGGTCCTCGATCCCACCGACGTGAGCTCCGACTCGACAGTCAACGCCTTTCGCGCTGCTTCGGCTGCGGACTATAAGTTCTATGTGAACGAGGACGCCGCGACATCTTCTTCCTACTCCTCGGTCCACGTGATCGTCGAGGGAGCCAAGAGCCTCAGCTCCTATTCGGACGCCTACACGACAAAGATCAACGAGGTCAAGGGCAATATCGAGAAGATCCGCGAGGAGCGTGAGAAGGCACGTGCTCAGGAGTTGACGGTTGACACGCCGGCAAGCTTAGATGCGGCCGAACGCCAGACGAATATGCTCTTTGGGATTGAACAGGGCAACATCGACCGTATGGCCGAGGGCAGCGAGGAGCGCGTCCAAGCTCAGGCCGAGTTGGACCAGCGCCGCGCCGCCGCCAACCAACAATTCGCCGATGCCCGCGCCGAGCTTTCCGATCTAGGCGAATGTACGTGGTACATCCAGGACCGCGGCAATATCGCAAGCTACTCGAGCGTGGAAAGCGATAGCTCGTCAATTGAGGCCATCGCCACGGTGTTCCCGTTTATCTTCTTTATCGTCGCCGTGCTCATCAGCCTTACCACCGCTACGCGCATGGTCGAGGAGGAGCGCACGCTTATTGGCCTGTACAAGGCGCTCGGCTATTCACGTGGGCGTATTCTGTCCAAATACGTGGACTACTCGCTGTGGGCGTGTCTGATCGGCGGCGTGCTCGGCAACATCATCGGATTTGTGGGCCTGCCGCTGTTCCTGTTTACGGTGTTCGACGATATGTACTCACTGCCCCAGATGCTGCTTTCGTACGACATCGTGTCCTCGATCGTTTCGGTGGCGCTGTTTGCCGTGGGCGTGGTGGGCGCCACGATTATCGCCTGCCGCCACGAGATGGCCGAGACCCCGGCCTCGCTTATGCGTCCCAAGGCCCCGCGCGCTGGCTCGCGCATCTTGCTTGAGCGCATCGGCTTTATCTGGCGTCGCATGGGCTTTTTGAACAAGGTGGCGGCGCGTAACCTGTTCCGCTACAAAAAACGTGCCTTTATGACCATCTTCGGTATCGCCGGTTGCACGGCGCTCGTGATCTGCGGTATGGGTATCCGTGACACGTCGGTGGCGCTTTCGCCCAAACAGTACGGGCATATCACGCGCTATGACCTGCTGGCGGTTGCCAATCCCGACGATTTTTCGCAGACGTGCGCGGCATTGGATGAGCGCAGCGCGGCCAATGATTCCAACGTGACCGTGACTTCGACGCTGCCGATTATGACCGATAACGTCACCTTTACATTTGGCGGCAAGAGCGAGACCGTGCAGCTGATCGTGGTGCCCGATGACCGCACGGGTGACTTGGGCGATTACGTGCGCCTGGAGGATGAGTCCAAAGAACCGCTCGCCCTGCGTGACGGGGACGTGTATTTAAGCAAGAGCTCGCAGCTGGTGCTGGGAATCAAGCCGGGCGACACGGCGCACGTCCAGGATTCGTCACTCAACGTCGCTAAGGTCAAGGTTAGCGACATCTCGCTCAACTATTTGGGCAATACGCTTTATATGACGCAGGACACCTATGAGCGCGCGTTCGGTCGAAGCGTGCGCCTTAACGGCGTCTTTGTGCTGCTTAAGGGCTCATCTTCTGACCAGATTGCGTTTAGCAAGAAGATTAAGAGCGACGGTTGGCTCACCATCTCGAGCACGGCCGAACATTGGCAGAACTACGAGGCGAACTTTACGATTATCAATTCTGTCGTGGTGCTCGTGACCTTTATGGCGGCGTGCCTGTCGTTTGTGGTGGTGTTTACGCTGTCCAACACCAACATTTCGGAGCGCGAGCGCGAGCTGGCGACCATTAAGGTGCTGGGCTTCCGCCGTGGCGAGGTGCACCACTACGTCAACAAGGAGACGTTGATCCTCACGGCAATTGGCGCCGCGCTGGGCGTGCCGCTGGGCGGCTTGCTGGCCGAGAGCTTCACGTACATCCTGCAGATGCCGTCGCTGTACTTCGACGTTGAGGTCGAGCCGCTGAGTTATGTGCTCGCCGTAGTGCTTTCCTTTGTCTTTACGTTTATCGTCAACCTCGCCACCAACCGAACGCTCAACAAGATCGACATGGTCGGCGCCCTCAAAAGCGCCGAGTAACCTGCCAAAAAGGGACAGGTTTATTTTGGCAGGTTTTATCTGGGCAAACGCCGGGCAGCCTATAGGTGGCCCGGCGTTTGCCCCGTTTTGCTGGGGATGTTTGTCGTTCGGTGCTCTTACTGGCCAATCCAGTGTTGCGCATAGCTCTTAATGTCCTCGGTAAAACCGTCAAGGTCGTCAAGGGTGATCACGCTGTCGATAAGCAAATTGGCTATCTCGCGGTGCATTGTGCTGCGGCGAATGTCGTTTGCAATTACGCCTGAGGACAGCTTGTCTCTATTGAGGCTCTCTTCTAGTGCCCAAAATCTACTGGACGCTTCGCTGTCGCCATTCAGTATCTCAACGTACTGGCCGATGAGCTTTTCCATATAACGTTCTTGCCATTGAGGAAGCGTTTTCTTAAACAGCTTCCAGTCGCTTTCGGCTACGTCGCGCATATGTCCTCCGCTCGTCAAACGGGCTTTTCATTTGCCTTTTATTCTATTTGCTTTTCGCTCTCAGGCGTGGATGAGAGGCGCTCTTTAGCCTTCGAGATTGGGCTTGAATGGGTTGTATGCCACAAAACGGGCCTATCTACTACGTTTAATTGGATACCCTCAACCATACCGGGAAAACGAAAAATAAAACCGAAGGTAGAAGGCCTGTCGATTTTCGAAAAAGGCGGTCATGGTTGGCCCCTTCGAGTTAAACGTAGTAGATGGGCCCTTTTCGTGGCGGACCATCAAACGAACGCCGACGCTTGTGCTGTAGCCGCTCCGATCATACGTAAGTTGCGGTGGAATAGTTCCTAGATTCAGCCATTTGCGGGCTAAGCAGGAACTATTTCACCGCAACTGAATTTCAGGCCAGGCACCCGCAGCAAGAAGACGAATAACCTCGGCGAGTATGTAAACGCAGGGCCCTCCGACCCCGCCCGACGATTTCGATTGGCGACCTTTGACGGAGTCAAGGGAGGAGCCAAATCGAAATACGTCGGGCGGGGTCGGAGGGCCCGATGGGATGAATTTCGGCTGAGGCTATTCGTCGCCGAAGCTGATGCCCAACGCCTTGGCCTCGCGCACCAGGTCGCTCTGGGGATCGACATACTTGAGCTTGCCGGCGACCTCCTCGAGCGGCATGTGGCACATCTTGCCGTCGCGCAGGGCGATCATGTAGCCAAACTCGCCGCGTAGGCAGCCAAGTGCCGCCTCGACGCCGCACTGGGTCGCAAAGATGCGGTCCTGAGCGTCGGGTTGGCCGCCGCGTTGCGTGTGGCCGGGGATGGCGACGCGGGTCTCGCGACCAGTCTTGGCTTCGATCTCCTTGGCGATGTCGTAGACAATCGAGGGGCTCGTACGCTCGGCGAGCTTCTTCTTGTACTCCTTCTTGGACAGCGCCGCGTCCTCCTTGGAGATAGCGCCCTCGGCGACGGCTACAATCGTAAAGCGGCTGCCGGTCTCCATGCGATGCTCGATGGTCTTGATGACGTTATCCATGTCGTAGGGGATCTCGGGGATCAGGATGACGTCCGCACCGCCTGCGACGCCGGCGTACAGCGGGATCCAGCCAACCTTGTGGCCCATGATCTCGATGACAAACACGCGGCCGTGGCTCGACGCAGTGGTGTGGATGTCGTCGATGCACTTGGTGGCGACGTCGATGGCGCTTGTAAAGCCAAACGTCAGCTCGGTGCCCCAGGTGTCGTTATCGATGGTCTTGGGCAGGGCGATAACGTTGAGGCCCTCTTCGCGCAGGCGGTTGGCGGTCTTGGTGGAGCCGTTACCGCCCAGCATAAACAGACAGTCGAGCTGCAGCTTATGATAGGTGTGGACCATCGCCGGCACCTTCTCGACGCCATCGGCCTCGGGGGTATCCAGACGCTTGAACGGTGTGCGGCTCGTGCCCAGGATGGTGCCGCCGCGGGTGAGGATGCCGCTAAAATCGGCGGGCGTCATGACGCGGAACCTGCTGTAGATAAGGCCCTGGTAGCCGTCCTCAAAACCATAGATCTCGATAGGTTCTTCGCTATTGGTTATAAGCGTTTTGACGATGCCGCGCATGGTGGCGTTGAGCGCCTGGCAGTCGCCGCCACTAGTAAGAAGACCGATTCTAAGCATGGTGAATCCTTCCGGGCAAGTTATAACATGCGCATAAGTTTACCCCCGCACACTGTTGATACGGGGGTAAAACGTGTTAGCTCAAATGTATGGAAATGTAAGCAACGTCAGGCCAGCGTAAGGTCGACGGGCCTGGCTCCTTACAGTGCGAAGGCGTCGACGTTGCCCCAGTGGCGGCGCAGCGTGATGGCGGCAGCGGGCTCGGTATTGTCAAAGACGACCGACCATTGCGTATTGCTGGTGATGTCTTCCGGATTGGGCTCTTGCGCCGCAGCGCGAAGGGCCTTCCAAGCGACTGCCTCGTCCTGGGCACCGACATGGGCGTCAAGGACATCGGCGATTGCGACGGCGCGCTCTTTACCATGGCCCAGCTCGCCATTCTTTTGGTTGGGCAGCACTTCGTCGCCATAGCAGGCGTAGAAGTTCGTAACCTGGCGTACGGGAGTCGCTTTGAAAGCACGGTTCGGATCGCGCGGATCCCACTCTACTACGCGCGCGTCACCGGCGGCGTCGTTGATAAAGAAGTGGTAATCGCGTCCTGCCATGGCGTGCATGTCGTAGGCGGAAAGCAGGTCGACAGCTTCTTGCGTGGTGGCGGCACGGTCGAGCACCAGACGGATGGCGAGCGAGGTATTGATGACGGGGCGTTGCGTGTCCTGGTCACAGGGCTTGGAATCCAGAGTGAGTACGGCAATGGACACGCCGCATTCGTTAACACCGTCGAGCTGGGCAAACGGGCCCATGAGTGCGGCGGCGCGTCCGGCGACGGAGTCAAGTGGAGTGTTGGCGCCCAGGTTATTGAGGGCCGCAAAGCCGATGGAGGCATAGCCGTCGCGTGGGTGATTGCGCACCAGCAGCGCCGAGGTGTCGTCCTTAAAGTCGTAATTGCGACCGGTGCGCACGCGGCCTTCGGCATCTACGGCGACAAAAGCGCTGCAGGCAAACTGGGGCGCCTGGACATGTACCGGCACACCGGGCAGCACCTGCGCCACCACGGCATCGATGTAGGCCTGGTCGTCGCGCACATCGGCTGCGATGATGCGGTCAAGGTCGTAGTCGTAGGCGATGTCGATTGCGTACAGGTCATAGCTATCCGCGTAGCCGGTCAAGCGTTTGAGTGACGCGGCAGACTTGATTTGCTTGTGATAAACGATACCGGTGGCAGCGGCAAGGCCGACGGTGACTCCCGCGACACCGCAGGCGATGGCAATGTTACGTGGCTTCATGACGGCTCCTCTCGTCCTGTTAGCGTAATTGTCGCAAAAGGTGCACGGGCATGATGGCTCAACTTGGCGAGCGGCGCGGGATTAAACACGGAATGAAGAGTGCGGCGCTGGCGCGGCGGGGTATGCTGGAAGGGACCATCAACCCAGCGAAAGGGGAGAGCATGACGGATCAGGAAACGCCCGAGCGCGCGCATGTGACGGCCGACGATATCGAGGCCGCCAACGACCTTATCGACTTTATCGAGGCATGCCCCAGCATGTTCCATACGGCGGCGACCATTATGGCCGAGCTCGACGAGGCGGGCTTTACCTACCTGCCCGAGAATGCGGCGTGGGACATCGAGCCGGGCGGGCGTTATTACACGCAGCGCAACACCTCGAGCGTTGTTGCCTTTAAGGTGGGCGAGGACCTGGCCGCGACGTGGGGCGAGGACGGCGTTGCCGGCGACTACCATTTTCAGCTGACGGCGTCGCACAGCGACTCGCCGACGTTTAAGGTCAAGGCCGTGCCTGAGCTTGACGGCGCGGGCGAGACGCTGCGCCTGAACACCGAGGCCTACGGCGGCATGATCGACTACACCTGGTTCGATCGCCCGCTGGCGCTCGCGGGCCGCGTGCTGGTACGCGAGGGCGACCGTATCGAGAGTCGTTTGCTCGCTACCGAGCGCGAAGTCGTCATCATCCCGAGCCTTGCCATCCACATGAACCGTGGCGTTAACGAGAGCTTTGCGCCCAACCGCGCCGTCGACCTGTGTCCGCTCATCAGCGCCGGTGACCTTAAGCAGGGAGATTTTGACGCCCTGATCGCCGACGAACTGGACGTTGAGCCCGAGCAAATATTGGGCCGCGATCTGTTCCTGGTCAATCGTCAGGATGCGCGCATTTGGGGCTGGGCCGATGAGTTTATCTCGACGCCCAAGCTCGACGACCTGGCCTGCGCCTACACCTCGCTGCAGGCATTTTTGGGTGCCGAGAACGCGCACGATGTTTCGGTCTTTTGCTGCTTTGATAACGAGGAGGTTGGCTCCGAGACCAAGCAGGGCGCCATGTCGACGTTCTTGGCCGACGTGCTGCGCCGCATTAACGGATCGCTGGGCTTTGACGACGAATCGTACCACCGCGCACTTGCCGCCTCGATGCTCGTGAGCTGCGACAACGCACATGCCGTGCATCCCAATCATGCCGAGAAGTGTGACGCCCGCAACCAGGTGGTGCTCAACGGTGGTATCGTCATCAAGGAGGCAGCCAACCAGCACTATTGCACCGATGCCTTTAGCCGTGCGGTGTTCCAAGCCATTTGCGACGATGCCGACGTGCCCACGCAGGCCTTCGCCAACAAGAGCGATATGGCTGGTGGTTCTACGCTGGGCAATCTGTCGAACATGCAGGCGAGCATGCATGCCGTGGACGTGGGCCTGCCGCAGCTTGCCATGCACTCGAGCTACGAGACCGGCGGCGTGCGCGACGTGATGTACGCGATCCGCGCCCTCACCGCCTTCTACGAGCGCAACCTAACCATCAACGGCGCCGAAAGCGTGGAGCTCTAAATGCAAGCCGAAGATATGAAGGCCGAGCGCAGAGCCGAACTTGTCGACCAGGGCTCGCAACTGTTCGTCATCGCTTGCCATGAATCGGGAATCGACGTGTCCAACGCGTGGCCAGCGAGCGATGAAGAACTCAAGCGTAGCGCCTATTCGGACCATTATGGTAAGGAGATGGACTGGCTCTAATAGGCGAAACGTCGAAAACGCCAGATGAATGCCTGATATCACTTTGACAAAAGTATCGCAGGCAAAACCAACGTAATGGTGCAAACTAACCTGACCCCATTGCACCAAAAAGGGAGAATGCCGCAGGTCGGACAAAAGTCAGCGAGAGCCCGCCAGAGCGAGCAAGGTGACGTGAAAGAGGAGGGCATAGGCCTTTTGGCCATGCCCGACGATTGAACGTCAGATTGCCGCTCTGGCGGGCTCGCAGCGTCGACTGTTCCGCCGTTCGTTAGAACGGCGGAACCCTAATGTTCGATCCAGCAGCGCAGGGTCTCGCCGGCCTGCAGGTGACGCAGATTCTCCGCGGCGATGTCGACCACATTGTTGAGCGTGGCGGCCAGGTGGAACCATCCGGAGACGTGCGGCGTGATGAGCATGTTGGGCGCATCCCACAGTGGGCTTGTCTCAGGCAACGGTTCGGGGTCGGTGACGTCGACCGCGGCGCCGGCGAGATGACCCGACTCCAGGGCGGCAACCAAGTCGTCGGCGACCACAAGGTCGCCGCGGCCGCCGTTGGCAAAGAAGGCACCCGGTTTCATCGCGGCGAAGAACTCGGCGTTCGCCAGGCCGCGGGTCTCGGGTGTGCTGGGCATAAAGGATGCGACGATGTCAGCCTCGGCCAGGCGCTCGGACAGGGCGTCCATGCCGTCCATGTCCTCAAACACAATGGGGTAGACGAGTGGATGGCGCTTGATGCCGCGGACGTGCGCGCCCATGCTGCGGCAGAGCGTGGCGAAGTGACCGCCAATGTCGCCCGCGCCCAGCACCAGCACATTGGCATTTTTGAGCGAGGTGACCGGCCCCAAGTCCTCCCAGCGATGCTCGCGCTGCAGGTCCTGGTAGCCGGGCAGGTGCTTCATCATAGACAGCACCATGGCAAACATGTGCTCGCTCACAGCCTGGCCGTAGGCGCCCACCGAGCAAGACAGTTTGGCGTCGGCCGGCACGGTGCCGGCGGCAAGGTAGTCGTCATAGCCGGCGGTCTGTAATTGCAACAGCTGGAGATGCTCGCATGCCGTGAGCATGCCAGGGTCGATGTTGCCCAGGATCACGTCGGCATCGGCGACCTGCTTGCGCGTGGCGGCGTTGGCACTCGTGTAGATAAAGTCCTCGCCCGGAGCGCTCGACTCAAGAATTGCGCGGTGACGATCGTTGGCGGGCAGCAAAACCAGGATGTTCACAAGCAGTCCTCTCCGCTTGACCTGCCAAATAGGGACAGGTTTATTTTGGCAGGTTATATCAGGTAAAACGCTAAAAAATGCCGGGCTTCGTGATGGTTAACATATCCATCGCGAAGCCCGGCGCATCCACAGCTACCAGCTCAGCAGCTCGTAGCCGTCCTCGGTCACCACGAGCTGCACCTCGCACTGGGCCGAATCGCTGCCATCCTTGGTGCGCACGCACCAACCGTCACCCTTGCTGATCTTGATGTCGGGCGCTCCGGCGTTGACCATGGGCTCGATGGTAAAGACCATGCCCGGGGCCATGATGGTGTCCACATCGGGTGCCTCGGTGGTAAAACCCACAAACGGGTCCTCGTGGAACTCCTTACCGATGCCGTGCCCGCCGTACTCGCGCACCACGCTAAAACCGGCGTCCTCGACGGTCTTTTGCACGGCCTCGGCCATAACGGACAGTGGCAGCCATGGCTTGACGGCAGCCAGACCCGCCTCCACGCTGGCGCGGGTGACGTCGACCAGGCGCTGGCGCTCGGCCGAGACCTCGCCGATGCAGAACATACGGCTCGAGTCGCTAAAGTAGCCGTCCAAGATCGTGGAGCAGTCCACGTTGATGATGTCGCCCTCGTGCAGCACATCCGCATCGCAGGGGATACCGTGGCAGACGACGTCGTTGATCGAGGTGCACACGCTCTTGGGGTAGCCCTCGTAGTTGAGGTCAGCTGGCGTGCCGCCGTGCTCGACGGTGTAGTCGTAGATCATCTGGTCGATCTGGTTGGTGGTCATGCCTGCGGCGATATGCTCGCCTACGTAGTCGAGCACGCCCACGTTGATGGCAGCGGAGCGCTTGATGCCCTCGATGTCGGCGGGCGTCTTGTAGAGTGTGCGGGGCAGAACCTCCCAGCCCTCTTCCCACAAGCGCTCGAGGCGCTCATCAAAGGCGCTGTGGCATTTCTTATATTTTTTGCCGCTGCCGCACCAGCAAGCGTCGTTGCGGCCAGGCACGGGTCCTTTGTCATACATGGCTAACTTCCTTTCATCCGCAGCTAGTATAGCCCACCCACGCGTCCATAAAAGTTGCGGTGATATAGTTCCGATTTAAGCGGTTTAACAGCATAAATAGGAACTATATCACCGCAACTGATGGAGCGGGATGGCGGACACTGGCTGCTGCGTGGTTTTGCTAGTAGCTCACCTGGCAGGGGATGCCGAGGACGCGCACGCGTGCAGCGATCGTGTCGAGCACCTCGGGTGCTGCCTTGGCAAGGCCGGCGACCGGTGTCTCGCGCGCCACCGTGTAGATGGTCGCTTCTTGTGGGCGAATGCGCTCAAGCGCCGCGAGCCAGGGGGCAACGTACTCCTCGCCGGTGTTGTCAATGGGCTTGCCTTGATACTCGCCGGTCAAAAAGATCGTCTGGATAATAACGTGACCTTCAAAGCTTGCGAACGTCTCAATCTGGTGCTCGACGTCGTAGGGGCCAACAGGCTGGTCGAGCAGCTGGATAAACGCCGGGTCGACGGTATCGAGCTTAAGAATGTTGTCGTCGACCATCATGAGCGCATCGTGCACCTCGGGGCGGTCGGCGCGCGTACCGTTGGAGAGCACGGCGATCTTGGAGTTTGGGGCAAGCTCGTCGCGCAGCGCGACGGCGCCGGCGATGGCCTGAGGAAACTCCGGTGCGGCGGTGGGCTCGCCGTTGCCTGCGAAGGTGATCACATCGGGGAGCTCGCCCTCGGCTGCCATCTCGCGCAGCTTTGCCTCGAGCGCGTCGAGTACCACGGCAGCTGTGTTGTACGGCTCATGGCAGGGGCGCTCGGCGTTGAGGCCGTTTTCGCAGTAAATGCAGTCGAACGTGCAGATTTTGCCGCTGGCCGGCATCATGTTGACGCCGAGCGAGAGACCAAGGCGACGGCTGCGAACGGGCCCAAAGATGGGGCTGGCATTCAAAAACGTAGACATAGGCATATGCTCCTCAAGACAATTGTGCCTAAGCATAGCATCGGCTCCAAAGCAAGGTGCGGGCCCTTGCTTTACAAGTTTCGTTTTTTCACGTCGCTCATTATGCCGTGCCATGAAAGGCCTCGGGTCGGGTACAGTTAATCTGTTAACAAGGCGTAAGGCAATGCGGGTCCATCCAACCGCACTGACGTGCAACTGGATGAGCATTGATGATGGGGGCACAACATGGATTTTACGGTCGAGAATGCGGGCACCACGATTGCCTGTCGCGAATATGCCGGCCCGGATGTGTCGCCTGATACTCCTGCCTTGGTGTGCGTGCACGGCGCTTGTGTCGACGGCACATTTTTTGACGATATCGCTTGCGAGCTCAGCCGCAACTACCGCGTAATTGCCTACGACCGCCGCGGCTGCGGTGGCAGCAGCGATGCGGCAGACGGCAGCTATGATCTTGCCGCTCAGGCCGCCGACCTGCAAGCCGTGATCGAACACGTTGGCGCTCCGGCAAATGTGCTTGCGCATAGCGCCGGTACGTTGGTGGCGCTGGAGCTTCTTCGCACCGAACCCCATCTCGTCGCCCGTGCGATTCTGCATGAGCCGGCTGTGTCGGCCGAAGGCGTCGGCATGGGCGCAGCTCCGGTTTTGCTCGATATGATTGCGGCTGGAAAGGTTTCAAGGGCGCTCCGGCTTTTCTTGGGAGCCCTCGGCGACTTGGACCCCGAGGCTCCTGGGACGACCGAAGCGGAAGTCAAACATGCCCTGCGCAATGGTCGTTGCTTTATGGCGAACGAATATGGAACAAATATGACATATGCTCCCGACTGGGAGCGCGCCCGCGCGTCAAAGGCGGTGTCGGCCGTGTTTTTGGGCGAGCTTTCGGTCGGCACGCCCCGCGAGGCTGGCACGCGAGCGGCTGCCGAATATCTCGATTGCCCCCTTGTGACGATTCCGGGCGCGCATAACGGTCTGCGCGATCGCCCCGTTACGGCGGCAAACGCCGTTCGCGATGTCTTGGAGCGTTAGCACGCTCGATGACCTGCGGGGAGAGGGGCTGTTAGCGTTTTGTCATTGTTAACGAATGCGCCCATAACCGCGCGCCCGCGGCTCCATTACCGCCGTTTGCCAAGTCATAAAAATGTAACGATAATCGCGCGTTTGCCTTCAGCTGTTAGATGCTACCCTTGTACCAATTGATATGCACCGTTGCCGTGCGTAACGATAGAAAGGGCCCCATATGCTCAATAATCACGAGGTCAATCTAACCGACGAGGAGGCTGCCGCCGAGGTCGCCCGCGTCGCGAAGACCTACCCCGTGGTGCGTTTGCTGTCGGCCGATCAGATTAAGAGCGAGCCTAACTGCCTGCTCGCCGGCAATCGGTGCCCTTGTCTACGTCAGTCAAGTCTTGAGGCCTTGGCGGGTTCCGATGATGTATCGGAGCAGCTGCTCAATGATGGTACCGAGTACCGCGCTCGCCTGCGCCCTCTGAAGGTCGAGGGCGAGCCTCACGTCCTGCTGATGGTGCGTCCGATCGATGAGCAAGAGGCTGCAGAAGAGGACCTCGTCTACACCGACGTGCTGACGAGTGTGCGCAATCGCCGATATTACGAGGAAAAGCTCCGTAGCGCCCGCATGAATGCCGGCGTTGCGGTGATCGACCTTGATGATTTTAGGGTCTTCAACGATACGTGTGGCCGTCATGCCGGCGACCTTGCGCTCGGTGCTGTGGCGACGGCCATACGCAGCGGAATTCGTTCGACTGACGAGCTTGTGCGCTATGGCTGCGACAAGTTTGTGGTCGTCATGCCCAATATTCCCTCCGATGACTTCACCCGTCGCCTGCATCAGGTGTCCGATGCCGTTCATGCCACGATTGTTCCGGGCCATGAGTACGTGAGCTTGACGGCATGTGTTGGTGGCGTTCGCATTCATGGCGAGACGGTCGATGAGGGAGTTGGCCGCGCTGTCCAGTTACTGAGCCGCGCTAAGGCAAAAGCCGGTACGGTCGTGACCGATGCTGATTCCATCGAGGCCTTCCAAAGCGAAAAGCCTTTGGTGCTTATTATCGATGACTCCGAGATGAACCGAGCCATTCTCAACGAGATGCTCAAGGACGAGTATTGCATCCTCGAGGCCGATAACGGTCGTACGGCGCTCGACATGGTCGATCGCTATGGCGATGAGTTGTCGCTCGTGCTGCTGGATATTGTCATGCCGGGCATAAGCGGCTTTGAGGTGCTGGCCGATCTGTCGCGTCGATCGGGTATCGACAATCTGCCTGTCATCATGATTTCGAGCGAAGATTCCGATGATATGGTTCTGCGCGCGTACGAGCTGGGCGCCTCGGACTATATCAACCGCCCGTTTGACTCCCGTGTCGTGCGCCGCCGTGTAAGCAACACCATCCGCCTATACGCCAAACAGCGCCGCCTGACGAACCTGCTGTCCCAGCAGTACAACGAGCGCGTCAAGAACAGTCGCATGCTCATCGACATCATGGCCGGCGTCATGGAGCTTCGCAACGGCGAGAGCGGCAGGCACGTTACGAACATCGAGAAGCTGACCGAGCTGCTGCTTGGCTGTCTGGTCCAGCGTAGCGGCACGATCTTCCTCGACAATGAGGAACGCTCCACGATCGCCCTGGCTTCGGCGCTGCACGATATCGGCAAGATGTCGATTGACGATGCGATTCTCAACAAGCCCGGACGCCTTACGCCCGAGGAGTTCGAGATTATGAAGACGCATACCACGATCGGCGCCGACATGCTGCGTGAGCTGGGTAGCCATCACGCCGGCAATGCGCTTATGGAATATGCGTACCAGATTGCGCGTTGGCACCACGAGCGCTGGGACGGCAAGGGTTACCCCGATGGCCTTAAGGGCGACGAAATTCCCATTGCCGCACAGGTGGTTTCGGTGGCCGACGTGTACGATGCCCTGACGAGCGTGCGCGTGTACAAGGACGCTATCCCGCACAAGGAGGCGATCCAGATGATCCTGGACGGTAAGTGCGGCACCTTTAACCCACTGTTGCTCGACTGCCTGCTCGAGGTGCAAGACCGTATTGCCCAGACGTTGGCACGCCCCGCCGACGTCGTCGCGTTTCCCACGATTTAGTTTGACCAAAGGAGTTTTATCCATGATTTCCATGCGTGAGGCGTATGAGAAGATCGGCGCTAATTATGATGACGCGTGCGCTCGGCTGATGGGCGAGGAAATGCTTGCCCGCTTTGCCCTCAAGTTTTTGGATGACGAGAGCATGGACAAGCTGGAGGCCGCCATGGCGGCAGGAGACGCCGAAGGTGCGTTTATGGCAGCGCACACGCTCAAGGGCGTGAGCCAGAACCTGGGATTCGATAATCTGTACGAGCCGGCGGTTGTGGTGACCGAAGCACTGCGCGGCGTCGATGCCGTTGACGGCGCTCGCGAGGGGATGCATGCGCTGCAGCAGCAATATGCGGCTACGATGTCGGCCCTGCGCGAGGCGGCAGAGTAAGAGCTTGCGGGCCTTGATGACTATGAGAGTGGATAATCTCCCGTTTTAGGCCCGGTGGCGGCCCCAAAGTGGGAGATTATCCACTCTCGTTCGATATGTGTCCAAAAATCCACGCTCACCCCTCCGGGTTAGTAAATGGCCTATGCGCACTGGCGGGGCTTTCCGCATGCAATCAATATCGTTGTTCGATAAACTGTTCGAATAACGATAGAGTCGATGAGGGTGAGTGTATGTCTAACAGCGTTCAGCGTATGGCCAAAGCGGGCGATAATATCAGGAAGCTTGGCTTTTGCATGGCAGCCGTTTTTGCAGGGATGCTCGTCGCTTTTGCCGCGTTGGTTGTTTACGTGATCTGGTATGCGGTTGCAAACGTTGCCTCTGTCGATTCTTTCGGCGTCGTGACGCTTCTCGATGGCGGGTGCATCGTTATCCCAAGCGGACTGTGCCTGGCACTCGTCGTGGGTATTTCGCTTGTCGTTCTGTGTGGGATCAGCCGTAACATCTCGCGAGGCGTCTCGCCCTTTACCAAGACGCATGTGCGGCTTATCCGTGTTCTTGCGCTTGCCTTTGCTGTTAACGCCGCGGTTTCGCTTATTGGTGCCTACGGATCGGTCAATCTTACCATTGGTGGGCTGGAGCTTTACGTCGTGCCTCATTCCTTCGTTATTGAGATTTGCCAAGGCGTTGCCTTTGATGCGGGGTCGCTTATCGGCGCGGCTGTCTGTCTGTGTATCTCGGTGATCTGGAGTTATGCCTCGCTGCTCCAAGAGCAGTCTGACGAGCTTGTGTAGGAGGAAGCATGAGCTATCTCATCATCGAGCTTGAGACGCAGCTACTTAAGACCGGAAAGACCAGTGCTGATCTGATTCGTGCCACGGGGCATACTCCGGCTAATATTTCTAAGCTAAGAAACGGAAAAATTAAAGCTATTCGCCTTAAGACGCTTCTCGATATTTGCGATGAACTTGACTGTCAACCGGGAGATATTATTCGGCGGGTGAGTGAGAAAGAGCTTGAGGAGCTTATTGTTGAGCGTGCAAAAAATGTCGTGAGGCAGATGCGGGACGGCGGAGGCAATGAGGCGTTGCTTCCGACATCAGTCTTTGCTGTAGATTTGAGCGACGAGTAGCATAAAGCGAACAACTATAACGAAATATCAGCGTAAAGGGGCCCGTGTCTAACACGGGTTCTTTCTTTTAGATTACCTTGACAAATATGAGTTATCGAAAAACAATAACAACTATGAAAAACGATAAAGGAAAGAAGGAACGATATGAGCGGTTTTGCTATCAAGCAGAACGGGAGGCCGATGAACGCATCAGCGATAAAGCTATCAAAGGTGTCAAAGCGCTACGGGAGACGGCGCGTTTTGCATGACGTTTCCTTCGAGGTGCATCAGTCCGAGCTCCTTGCCCTTGTTGGTGCAAACGGTGCGGGCAAAAGCACGCTAATTAAAATCGTCTTGGGCCTCTGCGAGCCGTCGTCGGGGAGCGTGGAGCTCTTTGGAGGCAAGTCGAAAAAAGAGCTGAGCCTGATGCGGACGCGTGTCGGCTATGTGCCAGATTCCTGCGGAGCAGGCCAATCCCTCAGTGCGGCTGAGAATCTTCGGATCCGATGTGCGGAATGGGGGCTCGATGAGAAACGTGAGGTTCCTCGCGTCTTGGGCCTAGTCGGGCTGGACGTCGATGAGAAAAAGAGCGTGAGCAGTTTTTCTCTGGGAATGAAACGGCGACTGGATATAGCTACGGCTTTATTGGGCGACACCGACGTACTAATTTTCGATGAGCCGGCGAATGGATTGGATCCGTTGGGCATCGAGAGTATATGGGCCCTTATCGGTCGATTGAATCAAGAGCAGGGTAAGACCATGCTCATCTCTAGTCATGATTTGGATGAGTTGGCATCGGTTGCAACAAGCTGCCTGTTTATTCATGACGGCGAACTGCAAAAAAAGGAATCGATGGACGTCATAAGGGATGAGGCGTCATCCCTAAAAGAGTATTACAGGCGCTTGATGAAGGCGGTCTCGCTATGAAGCGGGCGATCCATCCCATAAAGGCAGATATGATGCGTTTGCACAGGATATTTCCGGCGAAGTTTGGTCTTGCGCTTATGCTGGCGTTCGGCCTTCTCTTCGGTATCTTTCTAAAAAATGGAACAACGTTGCTCGCCTTTGGCAATAGCGTTTTTGGGGAGGATATTGGCTTCTGCTGGAATGTAATCGATCCTTCTGCACCCGAAGAGTCCCTTGTGCGTAGCGCCTTTGCCGGCACAGCTCTGCTTGTGCCGCTCATCGTTTGCCTGGTAATTCTACAGGAGCGTGGCTATGAAGAGGGCTGCCGAATTTCTTTGGCAAGAGGTCTCAGCCGCTTTTATGGGGCTCTAGCCCATGCATTTTCGTCTGCTTTAATAATTGGCGCAGCATATAGTGCGCTTTGCCTTCTTCTTTTTGCAATAGCCATAATACGTGGAGGGCATAACTACTCGCACGACATGCTAACTGTATTTTTGCCCGCATTGATAGTCAACGCCGTATTGGTGATATCGGTTGCGTTGGAGACGACGACCATCTATCGGATTACAGGCAGCGCTGTATTGAGCGGGGCTGCGATAATTATTGGATTTGTCATGAGCTTGACGCTCTACGGAACTTACCTTCAGACGCCCATACCGTCCTTGCGATGGATCTTCTTTCTTCCGGGGCCGTACCTTGGAGTCGGATGTGCCCTTGGGTATAGCGATATGGGGCAGCTGACGCTTCTGGGGTATGGCGCGGCAGCCAGCTGCCTATCGGTATTGATTTACGCTCTGGTGAGCTTTCGTGCTGGGGGTGTGCTCAATGGCTCGTCAGACTAGAAGATTCCTTCATTCAGAATTGAAGCATGTGAGCAAATGGACGTACGCCTTAATCCTGGTAATTTATGCGTGCATGGTGGCATTGCAGCTTAATTCTTTCCCGATGTGGTTCTGTAGCCTCCGTGAGAACAGTTTCTTGGGCTTTTTCCCAGACCCGACGCTTCGGCTATCGGCAGAGGATGTCCTTCTATTTGGTAATTCAGAGGTTTTTCGCGGTCTGCTGTTCAACGTAGCCCCGTTGGCTCATGCATTGTTCTTTCCGTTCATCGCGGCTTGCATTGTGCCGCGCTTTGTCAGTTCGGGCTTTATTGAGGAACCGTGGGGGTTGTCGGAGGCTCGGGGAGGGAAGCGTGTGTGCGCTATCGTTGCGCGAGTGGTGCTGTCTTCTTTTGCCCTTTTGGGCGCGTTTATCCTGTCGAGTGTCGTTTTGTACTGTCTTAACTGCGTAATCGTTTTGGATGCTCAGCAGTATTTCAACCTGCATGTATTTTGCTATCGACTTGTTCTTGCTGCCGCTGCCTGCCTTGCATACGTGGTTTCTTGCGTAATCGTTGTTTCCTATTTTGGGTCCGGCTTCGGTCCGATTGGCATGCTGCTGCTTGTCAACGTCGTAGCGATCTACATACAGCTCGGGGCCAATTCCATGCTTCCGCTACCGTCCTCGATGCTCATGTGGATTTGCGGCGTGACCCCGTTGGGGGATGGTCAATGCGTTTCGATTTTAATTGACTGCCTAATAAACGTAGCAAGCGTTTTTGCCATCTGCTTTACAGTCGACCGATTGCGGTCGAGATTTCTTTGATTGTTTGTGAGGGATAATCATACCGAGCATACCAAATACAGGGGGGGGGCGGGCACCGTGGCTGGTGTCCGCCCCCCCCTGGCATGGAAGGTTTAAGCCTGTGTGATTTGCGAGCTAGCGAGCCTGCTTAACCTTTGCCGCTGCCTCGACAAACGACTTCCACAGGTTAAAGTCGGTCTCGAGTGTCTTCCACGTGTACTCAGGGTGCCATTGCACGCCCAGACAGAACGGCTGGCCTTCGACTTCGATGCACTCGGGAACGCCGTCGGTTGCCTTGGCGACCAAGCGCGTGCTCTTACCCAGACGATCGACGCAGCAGTGATGTGCCGAGTTGGTCTGGATCAGCCTGTGCCCGCCAACCGCGCGCTCCAGCAGCGAGCCCGGCATGACCTCGACAGGGTGCACGGGGTCGTTGAGCACGTGGGTGTGGCGCCACTGCGTGCGGCCCTCGCGCGCACCCAGGCTCGGCACGTCCATGCACAGGGTGCCGCCAGTGGCGACGTTGAGCAGCTGCGTGCCGCGGCAGGTGGTAAAGAGCGGCTTCTTGGCGCGGAGTACCTCGTCGACCAGCTTAAACTCAAAACTATCGCGGATCTCGCAGCAGAGGGTGGGGTCGTAGGGTCGATCATCGCCCCAGCGCTTGGGGTTGACGTCCGGGCCGCCGGGAATGGCGATGCCGTCGGCGATATCGACGTAATGACGGATAACCTCAATGTCCTCGGTGATGGACATCTGCAGCGGTAGGCCGCCGGCGGCAAGGATGGCATCGACAAAGACACTTGCGATTTCCTCGTTGGGGGAGAGCGTCTCGCTTAAAAACGGCTTTGCCTCTTCCCAGCGCGGTGCGACGAGGATGAGTGGGCGGTCGGCGGGGGCGACGTCGACGTGCGGGGTGTAGGACGATGAGGTGCGGGTTCCGATCATAGGTGTAACTTTCGAGTTTGGATGGGCATGGCTGGCGGGTGGGCGGTCTGGCTAGTGACCCTTGATGGAGTTGAGGAAGTCCTGGGCGCGCTTGGTCTGGGGATGGTCGAAGAACTCGTCGGGCGTGCCGGTTTCCACGATCTGGCCGTCGGCCATAAACACGACGCGGTCGGCCACGCGGCGGGCAAAGTTCATCTCGTGCGTGATGACGATCATCGTCATGCCCTGCTGGGCCAGGCGAACCATGACCTCGAGCACCTCGTTGATCATCTCGGGGTCAAGGGCGCTCGTGGGCTCGTCAAAAAGCATGGCCTTGGGTTGCATGGCAAGCGAGCGGGCGATGGCTACGCGCTGCTGTTGGCCGCCCGAAAGCTGTGCGGGCACCTTATCGGCCTGCTCGGCAACGCCCACGCGGCCCAGCAGGTCCATGGCGCGCTCGCGGGCCTCGTCCTTGGAGACACCCAGTACGTCGACCGGTCCCAGCATGACGTTCTGCAGGACGGTCATATGTGCGAACAGGTTGAACTGCTGAAACACCATGCCCAGCTCGGCACGCATGCGGGCAAGATCCTTGCCTTCCTGCGGCAGGGGCTCGCCCTCGATGAGGATCTCGCCCGAGTCGATGGTTTCCAGACGGTTGATGGTGCGGCACATGGTCGACTTGCCCGAGCCCGAGGGTCCAATCACAACGACGACCTCGCCGCGGTCGACCGAGAGATTGATGTCGTTGAGGACGTGCAGATCGCCATAGTGCTTATCGACGTGTCTGAGCTCGATCAGCGGCTGATTGCCGGTGGAAGAGGTGCTCTGTGCCATGGTGCTCGGCTCCTTATGACTCGAAATGGTAAAGCGTTAGCGGATGATGGTCGCGCCGGTCTTGTGCGAAACATAGACAGCGGCCTTGTTGATCGCGACGTTGATGAGGATGTAGATGACCGCGATTACCAGGTAGACCGACACGAGGGCGTCGTAGTTGGTAATGAGCACGCGGGCGTTTTGCATGAGGTCGGGGTAGCTCACCACATAGGCGACGGTGGTGTCTTTGACTACGACCACAAGCTGCGAAATCAACGACGGAATGATAAACCGAATAGCCTGCGGCAACACGATTTTAAAGGTGATTTTGGCCTTGGAGAGACCGAGCGCCTGGGCGGCCTCGACCTGGCCGCGCGGCACGGCATTGACGCCGGCGCGGAAAATCTCGGCCAGCACGCCGGCTGCAGCGAGCGCGACGGGAAGCGTGAGCATCCAAAACGACGGCAGCGAGATCTTGTACTGGGGCAGCACCAAAAAGAAGAAGTAGATAAACAGCAGGCTCGGCACACCGCGGAAGAAATCGGTGAGCACACGGCAAACCAGCTGGAGCGGCTTAATGTCGCTGGTGCGGCCGAGCATAAGGGCTAGGCCCAGCACCAGCGCGATGGCGCCAGCGGTGAGTGCGACTTTAACGGTGCCCTCAAAGCCGGCAAGCAAGAACTTCCAGGTGGTGAGGTGCGTAAAGAAATACCAATAGTGGACCGAAAGCTGGCCGGTCACATAAAAGCGCTGCAGTACCAGGGCGACGAGCACGGCGACGGCAACGAGCGAGATAGCGGTGCCGATGCGAATCTTGGCGCGCATCTTGGGGCCGGGAGCCTCGTAGAGCGCATCGCGCATGGTAAGTGCAGGGGAGGAATGCTTGCTCATCGGAGGATCCTCACCTTCTTATCGATGTAGTTGCCAATGTGGCTCACCACAAAGGCCGTGCCCAGGTAGCCGAGCGCCGAGATAAAGAACGCGGCGACGCCGCCGAGCGAGCGCGTGTTGATGTAGCTCACCACGCCGGTAAGCTCTTGCGGCTTAAGCGGCACCTGGCTGCCCAAGGCGGTAGTGAGCATGACGGCGATAAAGAGGTTGGTCATGGGCAGTACGCTCGAGCGCAACGCCTGCGGAATCACGATCTTGGCGAGGATACGGTTAAAGCTCATGCCGAGCGAACGGGCGGCTTCGACCTGGCCGACGCCGACGGTGTTGATGCCGCTCATAAAGTTCTCGGAGCCAAAGGCCGAGCCCAAAAGGACCGTGGCGACGATAACGCAGGTGCGGTAGGGCAGAACGACCTTGAGCGGCGGCAGCGCATAGACGACGATGATGAGCAGCGCGATGCCGGGGATGTTACGGAAGACCTGGACATACAGGTCGCCAAAGACGCGCAGTGGCTTGAGCGGCGACACGCGCATCACGGTGACGGCGACGGCCAGTACCATGGCGATGGCAAACGACTCAAGCGTCATGCCCCAGGTTGCTAGCAGCGCGTCGATATAGTTCTGGCCATAGAGCGACCAGAGTTCGGAGAGACTCATGCGGACCTCCCGCCGATAAGGAAAGGGGCTCCCGTGTGTACGGAAGCCCCGACAACTCAGTGAGGAAACAGTTTACCGCAATAAAGCGCATCGTGCGTTTCCGTATGGTTTCGTTGCGGCCGTTACCAGGCTCGCTGACTAGGCGCCGATCTCGGGCAGCTCGGGAACATTGGTGTCGCCCGTACGGTCGCCGATGCAGATCTGCCACAGCTCAGTCCAGGTGCCGTCGTCCTCGATCTTCTTAAGGAAGTCGTTGACAAAGGCGACGCCGTCGGAATCGAGCGGCAGGCCGATGCCATAGGGCTCCTTGCTGCCGAAGGGCTTGCCGGCGATCTTGTACTTACCGGGCTCGCGGACCAGGGCGCTCTGCTGCATGTTGTTATCGATGACGTAGGCGTCAACGCGGCCCTGCTGGAGTGCCTGGCGGGCCTCCTCGTCGGTCTTGAACTCCTGCTGGCTGGCCTTGGGGGCGAACTCCTCCAGGATGGCAGGGCCGTTGGAGCCGGACTGGACGGCGACGTTCTTGTCGACCAGGTCGTCGACGCTCTTGATGTCGTCGTTATCGGCGAGCACCAGGATAGCCTGCTGGGTGTAGTAGTAGGGACCGGCAAAGGAGACGAGCTTCTTGCGCTCATCGGTAATGGTGTAGGTGGCAAAGACGGCGTCGACCTGGCCGTTCTGCAGGACCGACTCGCGGGTGTCAGAGGTCACCTGCGTAATCTCGACCTTGTTCTCGCCCAGGATGTAGTTGGACAGAAGCTGCGCGATGCCGGCATCGAAGCCACGGGTCTGACCGTCCTTCTCGTTGAGGAGGGAGAAGAGCGTGGAGGTCTGAACGCCACCGATCTTAAAGACGCCGGCGTCCTTGACGGCCGTCGCCCAGGTGCTGGCGGCGATGGCGTCGTCATCGGCCTTGGGGCCGTTGTCGACGAGCTTGTCGAATGCCTTAGCGTCGAGCGTGGTGGAAGCCTCGGTATCATTGGAGCTCTTGGAGGAGCCGGCGGCGGAACCCTTGTCGGCCTCGGCGCTGGTGTCGGAGCAGCCGGCAAGACCAAGGCCGGCGACGGTTGCGAAGGTGGCGGCAACGAAGCCGCGGCGGTCGAGAACGACCTGCTGGGAGAGGTTCTTGCTCATAGTAGAACACCTTTCTCAATAAAATCCCTAGCGGTTGAGTAGAGTTATACCCTATTGCGCTCAGACGGGTCAACACGAAATAACTCAGAAACATACTTACCTTATGGGTTATTCTACCTACCAAAAAGGGACAGGTTTATTTTGGCTGGTTTTATCTGGGCAAACGCCGATTATTACAGCTGAGATAGCGCTTTGCAGACGGCATGATCGCTCGCGGCGGTCGCTATAATGGCGGCAACGCGACGCATATATAAGTAAGGAGATCGCGTATGAACGGTTACTCGTTTTTCGCGCCGACCAAGGTGTTGTTTGGCGCGGGCAAGTTGGGCGAGCTGGGCGCGCAGAAGCTGCCCGGCACCAAAGCGCTCATCGTTACGACCGGCGGCAACTCGGTCAAGCGCTTTGGATACCTGAGACGCGTGGAGGTCGAGCTCGAACGCGCCGGCGTGGCGCATGAGCTGTTCGATCGCATTGAGCCCAATCCCCTGCGCGAGACCGTAAACGCGGGTGGCTGGATGGCGCGTGCCCATGGCTGCGATTTTGTGCTGGCGCTCGGCGGCGGCTCGGTCATGGACGGCAGCAAGGGCATCTGCGCGGTGGCGGCCAACCCGCATACCGATGCCGAGGGTAACGAATGCCCTGGTGACATCTGGGATTTTGTGAATGGCGGTACTGCGCTCGGCCTGCCGATCCCCAACGATCCGCTGCCGCTTGTTTGCGTAACCACCACGGCGGGTACCGGCTCCGAGGTCGATGCGGGCGGTGTCCTGTCCTGCGAGGACAATGACGAGAAGCTTCGCCTGGGCGATCCGCGCCTGTTCCCGGTGCTTTCGATCGTTGATCCCGAGCTCACGGTGAGCGTCCCGGCGCGTCTGACCGCCTATCAGGGATTCGACGCTCTGTTCCATTGCGTTGAGTGCTACATCTCAAATACCAACACGCCCATGGGTGACATGGTTTGCCGCGAAGGCATCCGCCGAGCCGCCGCGGCGCTGCCTACGTGCGTCAATAATGGCGATGACCTGGAGGCGCGCTCGAGCCTTGCGTTTGCCAACACGCTCGGCGGTTATGCCATGGATGCCTCGGGCACCACGGGCTCGCATGGTCTTGAACATGGCATGAGTGCGCACCATCACGACTTGCCGCACGGTGCCGGACTCATCATGATCGCGCGCGCCTACCACACGTGGATGACCAATCACGGCGCCGCACCCGAGCGCTATGTCGACATGGCGCGTCTGATGGGCAATGCTACCGCCAGCGATCCGCGCGATTTTGTGGTTGAACTTACACGCCTGATGGAGGCTTGCCATGTGGCAGACCTCGCCATGAGCGAATGGGGGATTACGGCCGAAGAGCTGCCTGCCATCGCACACAATGCCCTGACGACCAACGGCGTCCTGTTCAGCCACGACCCCGTGACGCTGACCGACCCCGACGTCGTCGAAATCCTCAAGCAAAGCTATCGATAATTGCCTTGCTGCTTTGTCTCAATCTGTAACATCTGCAGCCATTTTTGCCGAGTAACTGTTACAGATCGAGATTTTCTCTTCAGGGGGATTCGAATGTCTCAATCTGTAACATCTGGACGGCCAAAAGGTCTCTATCTGTTACAGATTGAGACAAAGGTCAGGGACTACGACGTCTTGTCTAGATCTGTAACAGTTAGACGGGAATTCGGGCCCTAGATGTTACAGATTGAGGTAATCGCGTCGCGAAAACAAAAACCTCCGCAGGGGTGCTTCCCTTGCGGAGGTTTTTTACTCGTTGAGTAGCCTTACGGCTTCGGCGGTCATGTTCTCGACCGTCATGCCGTTCTGTGCGAGCAGTTCGTTGGGGTCGTAGCGGTCGGGGAAGCCCTTGGCGATGCCGAAGGTGCGTGTGCGCACTGGCGTGCAGGCCAAGTAGCACGCGACACGCTCGCCCCAGCCACCGTCCAAGATGCCGTCCTCGAGGGTGACGACAACGCGATGCTCGGCGGCAAGGCTATCGAGGAACTCGCGGTCGAGCTCGGTTGCAAAGCGCGGGTTGACGAGCGTGGCCTCGATGCCGTACTCGGCAGTCAGACGGTTTGCCACGCGCTCACCCAGCTCAAAGAAATCGCCAAGCGCGAGCACGGCAACGTCGCGGCCCTGACGCACCACGTTGTAGCGAACGGCGCTGTAGTCGGTGTCTTCGGCGGGCGCAAGGTCGGGGCGGCTTACCAGGCCGATGCCCGGTACGCGGATTGCCACGGGATGCTCGCGGTGGTCGAGCGACCAGCTCAGCATGGACAGATATTCCTCCATGCAGGCCGGCGCCAAGTAGTGCATGTTGGGAAGACCGCCCAGCATGGAAATATCAAAGAACGAAAGGTGCGTCTCGGACGTGGTGCCAAAGATTGACGCACCAAACACCAAAATGGTTGCGGGGGCGTCGTTGAGGCACAGGTCGTGCCACAGCTCGTCGTAGGCGCGCTGCAAAAACGTGCCGTACACACCAAAGACTGGCTTGGCGCCCGAGCGCACAAGCGCGGTGGCAAAGGTCACGGCGTGCTCCTCGGCAATGCCCACATCGACGAACTGTTTGCCGGCGGCAGCGCGAAGCTCGGGTGTAAAGCCCATGATGTAGGGCGTGGCGGCCGTGATGCCCACGACCTGCGGATCGCGCTCGATGGCGGCGCTGAGCGCCTCGCCCGTAATGTCGGCATAGGTGCGCGGCGCAGGCTCGCTCGGATGGCCCGGGCAGAGCTTGCGCCCGGTCGCCATGTCAAACGGACCCACGTGGTGCCAGCGCTCGGGGTCGCTCTGGGCTGGCTCAAAGCCCTTGCCCTTGGCGGTCGAGACGTGCAGCACGATGGGGTGATCGATATCGCGCAGCTCCTGCAGCGCGTCGACGAGGGCCAACACATCGTTACCGGCGTCCAGATAGCGGTAGTCGAGCCCCATCGCGCGGAAAATGTTGCGCTCACAGGCGCCGTTGCTGGCGCGCAGCTCGGCCAGATTGCGATACAGGCCGCCATGGTTCTCGGCAATGGACTGGTCGTTATCGTTGACGATGATGATCAGGTTGCTGTCGAGATCAGCGGCATTGTTGAAGCCCTCAAACGCCAGGCCGCCCGAAAGCGAGCCGTCGCCAATGATGGCGATGACGTTGTATGTATCGCCCGCCAGGTCGCGAGCGTGCGCTAGGCCGCAGCCCAGGCTCACCGAGGTCGAGGTGTGACCCATGGCGAACAGGTCATGCTCGGACTCGTCGGGATTGGCAAAGCCAGAGGCCTCGCCAAAGCGCTTCGGATCGATATAAGTGTACGCGCGCCCCGTCAGCGCCTTGTGGGCGTAGGTCTGGTGCGAAACGTCAAAGACAATCTTGTCGATAGGGGAGTTAAACACGCGATGAAGCGCAACCGTAAGCTCAACGACGCCCAGGTTGGGGGCAACGTGCCCGCCGACGGCGGCGGAGCTTTCGAGGATGGCGTGGCGAATCTCGTCGCAGAGCTGCGGGAGCTCGGCACGATTAAGAGCCTTGACGTCCTCGGGCGTTGTCGTTTGCGTAAGCAGCATCGTTGTGGGTTACTCCATGCGAATCGAGCGTCGGCGCTCCCTCGGCCGACACAATTGCACAAGACAGTCTCGCACATTTTGGCGTTTGATATGTGACGGCGGCGCGGTAATTCGCCAACTGGTGGGGCAAAGCGTTTTGTCCGATGCCATACTGGTAGATTCGATGATGATTTTATTCCATGCGTGCAGGCCGTGGCTTGTCGCCGTGAGTCGCTGGAAGGAGGCAGCATGTCCGATGGCGTTCGTGCCGAGAAAATCGCGTGCGAAGTAGACCATGCTGCCCGTCAACTGGCACAGGCGGGCCGTCTGGACCTGACGCGCGAGTTTATCCAGCATGGCGATGTGACGGTGTATGCGCATGTGATCTCGGTGGCGCGGGCGAGCCTGTCCTTTGCCGAGCGCTTGGGCCGTGCAGGCATTTTGGTCGACCGCGCCTCGTTGCTGCGCGGAGCCTTGTTACACGATTACTTTCTCTACGATTGGCACGACCCCAACCCGAGTCATCGCCTGCACGGATTTCGACATCCGTTTTTTGCCCTGGCGCGTGCCGAGGAAGATTTTGAGCTGACGCCGCGAGAGCGGAATATTATCGTGCGGCATATGTTTCCGCTGGTGCCGGTGCCGCCGACGTGTCGCGAGGCGTGGATTGTTTGTCTGGCGGATAAATGGTGTGCTCTGCGTGAGACGGTCGCCGGCCGCCTGCCGCGCAAGGACGAGACGGACGATAGCGTGAGTAAAGCATCGAGTGAAAAGAGGAGAGGGTAGACGGTGGGGACCGCGATCGACATGTCCTTTGACGGCGCGACGCTTGCCGCCTGCCCGCTTTCGGCACTGGTGCTCTCGTTTGCCTTCTACGGTTTTTGCGGCTGGGCATGGGAATCGACAGTCTGCGCCATGCTCAACCACGGACGCTTTGCCAACAGCGGCTTTTTGCTGGGACCGTGTTGCCCTATCTATGGCGCGGGCGGCATTGCCTGCTGGCTGCTGTTGCGCGGGATTCCGGATGCCCCGAGCCAGTTTGTCGCTGCAGCGCTCGTATGCAGCGTGATTGAGTACAGCGTAGGCGTGCTGTTGGAAAAAACAACGGGCGCTCGCTTTTGGGACTATTCGCATCTGCCGTTTAACCTGCACGGACGTATCTGTCTGTACTGGGCCTGCGCGTTTGGCCTGGGTGCGTTGTGCATTTGCCGTTTAGTGGAGCCGGCATTGCTGGGGCTGCTTGGCCATCTGCCGGTGCTGATTGTGCGGTTGTCCGCCTTTATCGTCGCGGTCGCGATGATGGTCGACGCGTTGTGCTCATTGGCGAGCTGGCGGCGTCTGTCTGATCAGCTGGAGCGCGTCCGGGCCGACCTTGCCGACCGCATCAACGAGTCGCTTGCCGACGCGTCCGACTCAATGCTTGAGCGCATTCCCGATTCTACGATTGACTCGGTGGCACAGACGCACATCCGTAGCCGTGCCGTTAACGCGTGGCTGGCCGAGCTGGGTGACGCCGCGCTCGATGCCCTGCGCGAGAAGGCTTCGATGCCGACGTTTATCGCGGATGGTGCTCGCGGCCTGGCGCTTGCCGCCCGCCGCGTGGCCGATGCCGCGCCGAACATGCCGCATCCGTCGCTCAGTCGTCGCCTTGCCGGCAAGCGCATGAGCCGTCCGGTGCCAAGCGTGTCGCTCAGCCGACGCGACCTGCGCTTCTTCAATGCCTTCCCGCGCTTGCGCATCAACCGCTACGAGGGCGTCATCCGAGCTACCGACCTCCGCGACCGAGCCCGCGAGCTGTTCCGCCGCTAGCCGGGACGGGCGCGCTCACGGCTTCCTTGCTCGCGTATTTCCCGTTCGTTTCGCGTCCGTTGCCGCGCCGTTTCCAAGATTGCGGCACCGTTTCCATTCGACAACGCCGCGTTTAACAACGCCGTATCTGGTCTACACCAGTTGCCCCTCGGCCGCATTATGGGCGCCGACAACGTTCATGCGACCAAGGGAGAGCGAATGTACGATACGGGATCGACAACGTTTATGCTCGTCTGCACCATGCTCGTGTTTTTAATGACACCGGGCTTGGCGTTTTTCTATGGCGGCCTGTCCAGGCGCAAAAATGTCATCAACACCATGCTTATGTGCTTTGGCGCCATTGGCCTGGTTGGTGTGCTGTGGATTGTTGCCGGCTGGTCTCTGGCCTATGGCGGCGACGGTTCCAGCCCGTTTATTGGAGGCCTTGACCAGCTGCTGTGCCTGCCGGTACTCAACCAGGTGCTGCAGGCGGCCGAGGGCAATGCCGCGGACGGTGTCGTCTATCCTCAAATCATCAACATCGCCTTCCAGATGGCGTTTGCCATGATCACGGCTGCTATCGTCACGGGCAGCCTGGCCGGCCGCGTTAAGTTTGGTGCCATGACGGCCTTCCTGGGCACTTGGCTGCTCGTGGTCTATGCGCCGCTTGCCCACATGGTTTGGGGCGGCGAGGGCTCCTTTATCGGCGACATCATCGGCGCGCTTGACTTTGCCGGTGGCGACGTGGTGCACATTTCGTCCGGTCTGACGGGCCTGATTCTCTGCTTAATGCTCGGCCGCCGTCGCGGCTTTGGCATGGTGAGCTACCGTCCGCATAACGTGCCGTTTGTGGCGCTGGGCGCCGGCCTGCTTTGGTTTGGCTGGTTTGGCTTTAACGGCGGCAGCGAGTTTAAGGCCGACGCCGTGGCGGCACTCGCCATCCTCAACACCGTGACGGCCAGCGCGGCGGGCATGGTCTCGTGGCTTGCTGTCGAGCGCGTGCACACCGGTCGCCCCACGCTGGTGGGTGCCAGCACTGGTCTAGTTGCGGGCCTTGTGGTGGTCACGCCGGGCGCGGGCTTTGTCGAACCGTGGGCGGCGCTGGTCATGGGCCTGATCGTCTCGCCCGTCTGCTACTTGGCCATCAGTCATCTTAAGACCAAGTTCGGCTACGACGATGCGCTCGACGCGTTCGGCTGCCACGGCATCGGCGGTATTCTGGGCGGCGTGCTCACGGGCCTGTTCTGCGTGCCGGAGCTTTCGTGGACCGGCAAGGGCGGTCTGCTCTACACGGGCGATGTGTCGCTGCTCGTCTCGCAGATTCTGGGTATTGTGGTGACGGTCGTTATTGTGCTGGTGCTCGACTTGGTGATCGCCGCGGTGGTCAAGACGCTGTTCCACGGCAGCCTGCGTGTGGACGAGGCCGACGAGGCGCTGGGTCTGGATGCGAGTCAACACGGCGAGAGCGCCTACCCTTCGTTCTCCGGACTCGATTAGCAGCTTCCCCAAGCACCGCACCTCGGCCTTCAATCGTCGTTTGCGTACCTTAAGTACGCGGCACTCCTCTTTCAGGCCGATCTGCGGCACTTGGGAAACCTGCTAAGACCTGTTAGTTGCACTTATCTGATCTACAAGGTTGGTCTGTGGCACCTGGAAAACCCGTGCCATGTGAGGGACAATTCATTTCTTTTTTTGAAGAGAGGAATTCACTATGAAGAAGATTACGGCGGTCGTTCGTGCCGAGAAGCTTGAGGTTCTTAAAGATGCGCTGTTTGCTGCCGATGTTCGCGGCATGACTATCAACCAGGTGCAGGGCTGCGGCGCACAGCATGGCTGGAAGGAATACGTGCGTGGCAACGAGCTGCTTGTCAACACGATCCCAAAGGTACAGTTCACCCTCATCTGCGCCGATGAACATGTCGACGGAATTGTCGACATCATCTGCAACGCTGCTCGCACCGGAGCCGTCGGCGACGGCAAGATCTGGGTCGAGCCGGTCGAAGAAGTCATCCGCATCCGTACCGGCGAACACGGCCCCGCCGCGGTGTAGAACAATCTTTCGCCTGACGGGCGTGCCTCTCTTGGGGCGCGCCCGTTCTCGTCTACAATATCGTGCAGACGAAGGAGAGGCATGCCCATGATCAAGATGTTTGCGAGTGACTTAGACGGAACGCTGCTGAACGCCCTGCACGAGGCGGATGGGGCCATCCGCCGTGCCATTCGCGAGCTGACCGAGGCTGGCTTGCATGTGGTTCCCGCGACCGGGCGCTCGACGTTGCCAATCGGCGAGCATGGCTTTACGGGGCTGGCACTCGACGCCTGCTGCTCCAACGGATCCATCGTGCGCAACAGCCATGGCGAGGTGCTCAAGACTTGGACTATCGACCCGCAGATTACCGAGGAGCTGCTCAAGGCGTTCCCGGATATCTGTTTTGACTGCTCCACGCCCGATGGCATGTTCTCGAGCGGTTCGTTCGAGATGCACCAGGCGGGTTTTAAGAAGGACAGTCCTATCAAGCGCATCGTGATGCGTGGCATGCGCGCCCGTGGCGGGTATCACGAGGAGCAGTATTTCGACCAGTCGATCGGTGACATCCTGCGCCACGATGTGTGCAAGATCAACTGCCGCGTGACCTCGCCCGAGCTGGAGCGCGACCTTAAGGCATATTTGGCCGAGCGATCGGACCGCGTGGTCAACGCGCCGTTTGACCCGGTGATGTTCGAGATCACGGACGTGGCGTGCAACAAGGGCGAGAGCGTGGCCTGGCTGGCGGGCTACTACGGTATTGCCGAGGACGAGGTCGCGGTTTACGGCGACGGCGGCAACGACATCGCCATGCTCAAGCGCTTCCGTCACAGCTACGCGACCAAAAACGGCAGCGATGCCGCCAAGGCCGCCGCGAGTGCAACTATCGGCAGTTGCATGGTTCATGCCGTCCCCAAACACATGCTCGCCACCATGCATAAGCAGAACTCCCGCACCGTCATCGAATAATGTGACAAAGGGACAGTCCCTTTGTCATATCCAAAATATTGCCTTTACGTGTTGATGCACACGGTGTGCAATAATACTCGCACTGTGCAATAGCGCACAGGTTGAGTAACAAGGAGGACGCTTGTCCCAGCTCGAGAAATGCGATCGCCGGTCCCTTCGCTCGCAGCGTGCCCTTCGCCAGGCACTTGCCAGCGAGCTTGCCGAAAGCGGCGACCTTTCGCGCATTAATGTCGCGTCGCTCACCGAGCGCGCTGGCCTTACGCGCCGCACGTTCTATTCGCACTACCGCGATATCCCTGACTTTATCAATCAAATCGAGGACGGCTTGCTGGCCGAGATCCGTGAGCGCATTGAGCTCATCACCGCAGCTCAGCTGCCTGATCTCTATCACAACATCGATGAGCTTGAGCCGGCGCCCGGTTCGGTTGATCTGCTGCGTTATCTTGCGGCCAACCGCGACTTAATCGGTGCGCTGCTGGGTCCGGGCGGCGACCAGGCCTTCATTAAAAGGATCATCGACACCGCTCGTGAGGCTGTGGTGCCGCGTGCGCAGACGGGCATTTTGGGCCTGGCGCTGGGCACGTTCTTTGACTACTACGTCACCTACGTCGTGAGTGCCGAGGTCGGCATGATTCAGCGCTGGTTTGAGCGTGGGCTCACCGAATCGCCCGAGGCCATGGCGCGCATTATGACGGTGCTCGCTTTTGTGCGCCCTGGTGATCTGTATGGCCAACCCATCGATATCAACGTGCCGGAATACGGCATGAAGTTATTGAATTTGCAGCTCGAGGACGCGGCCGACACCGCCGCAGCCGTCGAGTCCAACAACTAAGAGGAGAGACAGATGAGCAAACTCGTCGAGGGCATCAAGGACCGCATGGTCGCTGCCGCACGCGAGGCCGCGCCCGCCGTGGTGGACGCCGCGCAGAAGGCCGCGACCGCGGCTGCCGAGAAAGTTGCCGAGGCAGTCGCCGATGTCAAGAACGCGGCAGGGGAGACGTCCGTTGCTAGCGAGCCCGTCGCCGCCGAGCCCGTAGCCGCTACCCACGCCCCCGAAGGCGCGATCTTCAACCCCGAGAACGCCCGCGGCAACCTGCACCTGGGCATCGACGTGGGCTCCACCACCGTTAAGCTCGCCGTGCTCAACGACGACAACCAGATCGTCTACGCTAAGTACCAGCGCCACCACACCGACGTTCGCGCCTGCGCCCGCGACCTGTTCGAGGGCGCTGCGACCGTGCTGCCGACGGCCCAGATGACCTGCGCCATTACCGGCTCGGGCGGCCTGCTGCTGTCCCAGTGGCTCGACCTGGAGTTTGTCCAGGAGGTCATCGCCAGCAAACGCGCCGTCGAGACCCTTATCCCGGCCACCGATGTCGCCATCGAGCTGGGTGGCGAGGACGCCAAGATCATCTACTTCGACAATGGCATCGAGCAGCGCATGAACGGCACCTGCGCCGGCGGCACGGGCGCGTTCATCGACCAGATGGCAACCCTGCTGCACACTGACGCCAGCGGCCTTAACGAACTCGCGGCCAACGCCACCACCATCTATCCCATCGCCAGCCGCTGCGGCGTTTTTGCCAAGACCGACGTGCAACCGCTGCTCAACGAGGGCGCCCGCCCCGAGGACGTGGCCGCCTCCATCTTCCAGGCTGTCGTGACTCAGACCATCTCGGGCTTGGCGTGCGGCCGTCCCATCCGCGGCAACGTCGCCTTCCTGGGCGGCCCGCTGCAGTACCTCTCCGAGCTGCGCCACCGCTTCTACCTCACGCTCAATCTGGACGAGGAGCACCGTATCGTGCCCCAAAACGCTCACCTGTTTGTGGCGAGCGGCGCCGCCATGGCGCACGAGTCCAACAAGCTCAGCACGTTCCCGCAGCTCATCGAGGCCATCGATGCCCTGGGTGACACGCAGGGTGCCGAGGTCGAGCGTCTGGATCCGCTCTTTGCCACTGACGAGGACTTTGCCGAGTTCAAAACCCGCCACGACCAGGAAGTCGTCCCCAAGGGCAAACTCGACGGCTACACCGGCCGCGTGTTCATCGGCATCGACGCCGGTTCCACCACCATGAAGGCCGCGCTCGTGGGCGAGGACGGCCAGCTGTTGCACACCTGGTACGGTAACAACAACGGTGACATCCTGGGCACGGCCAAGGTCATCATGGCCGATTTCTACAACCATATCCCTGCAGGCTGCACCATCGGCCACGTGACCACCACGGGCTATGGCGAGGCACTGCTCATCGAGGCCCTCAAGGCCGATTCCGGCGAGATCGAGACCGTCGCGCACCTGCGCGGCGCCAAGGCATTCCTGCCCGGCGTCGAGTTTATTCTGGACATCGGCGGCCAGGACATGAAGTGCCTGCGCGTCAAGGACGGCGTTATCGAGCACATCATGCTCAACGAGGCCTGCTCGTCGGGTTGCGGTAGCTTTATCGAGAGCTTCGCCGTCTCTATGAACATGGACGTGCGCGCGTTCGCCGACGCTGCCATCCATGCCAAGGCCCCGGTCGACCTGGGCAGTCGCTGCACGGTCTTTATGAACTCGCGCGTCAAGCAGGCGCAAAAGGAAGGCGCCACGGTGGGCGACATTGCGGCCGGCCTGTCCTATTCCGTCATCAAGAACGCCTTGTTCAAGGTCATTAAGCTGCGCGACCCCAAGGAGATTGGCAGCCAAGTGATCGTCCAGGGCGGCACCTTTATGTCCGACGCTACGCTGCGTGCGTTTGAGCAGCTCACTGGCGTTCACGCCGTGCGTCCCGACATCGCCGGCTGCATGGGCGCCTATGGTGCGGCCCTGCTCGCCCGCGATCGCGCCGGTGCCGATGGCACCTCGACCATCCTTTCGGCTGAGGACATCGCGCACCTTACCGTGACGCAAAAGCATGTCCGCTGCGGTCGCTGCTCCAACAACTGCCAGCTCACCGTCAACGACTTTGGCGGCGGCAGGCGCTTCATTACCGGCAACCGCTGCGAGAAGGGCGCCGGCCACAAAAAGCAGAAGACCGAGGCCCCCAACCTCTTCAAAAAGAAAAACGAGCTGCTCTTTAACCGCGAGGTGCTGAGCCCCGACGAGGCCCCGCGCGGCACCGTCGGCATCCCCCGTGCGCTCAACATGTACGAGAACTACCCCTTCTGGCACGCGTTCTTTACGCGCCTGGGCTTTAGCGTGCAGCTGTCCGACCAGTCGAGCAAGAAGACCTACCAGGCGGGCATCGAGTCCATGCCGTCCGAGAGCGTGTGCTATCCGGCCAAGATGAGCCACGGCCACGTGATGAACCTCATCGACCGCGACGTCGACTTTATCTGGATGCCGTGCGTGCGCTGGGAGCGCAAGGAGGATCCGACGGCTGGCAACTGCTATAACTGCCCCATCGTCATGAGCTACCCCACGGCGTTGGCACTCAACATTGACGAGATCCGTGAGCGGAACATCGAGTTCCTGTACCCGTTTGTGCCCTATCACGACAAGACCGAGCTCAAGCGCCGTCTGTACCAGGTGCTCGCCGTCGACCGTGTGGCCGATGCGCAAGCCGGTCGCGGTCGCGTGCGTGGACCCAAGATCACGCGCTCCGAGGTCGATGCCGCCGTCAACGCTGCCTTTGAGGCCGATGCGCGTTTCCACGAGGACATCCAGACCATGGGCGAGGAGGCTCTCAAGTGGGTCGAGGACCACGGCGGTCACGGCATCGTGCTTGCCGGTCGTCCCTACCATAACGACCCCGAGATCAACCACGCCCTGCCCGAGCTTATCTCGAGCTTTGGCTTTGCGGTCTTTACCGAGGATTCGCTCGCGCATCTGGTGAAGCCCGAGCGTCCGATTCGCGTCGTTGATCAGTGGATGTACCACAGCCGCCTGTACGCCGTCGCCCGTTTTGTGACGATGCGCAACGACCTGGACCTGATCCAGCTCAACTCCTTCGGCTGCGGCCTCGATGCCCTGACTACCGACCAGGTGCAGGAGATTCTGGAAGCCAGCGGCAAGATCTACACCGTGCTCAAGATCGATGAGGTGTCCAACCTGGGTGCCGCGCGCATCCGCATCCGCTCGCTCATGGCCGCGCTTAAGGACCAGGAGGCCGAGCGCTTGGCCGAGGCCACGGCCGCGGGCGACACCTACGAGCAGGGCGATGCCGCGCCGGTGGCGCCCTCCACGGATGCCCCCGCGTTCGCAAGCCGCAAGTACACGTTCGAGGCGCAGCGTGAGAGCGCCTCGACCGCATGGCCCAAAGTGCCCTTTACCGAGCAAATGCGCGACGAGGGCTACACCATCCTGTGCCCGCAGATGGCGCCGATCCACTTTGACCTGGTCAAAGAGGTATTCCGCGGTGCCGGCTACAACTTGGAGCTGCTGCCCTCGACTGACCACGACGCCGTCGAGGCCGGCCTGCGCTACGTGAACAACGACATTTGCTACCCGTCGATCCTGGTGACGGGCCAGATTATGGAGGCCATCGAGAGCGGTCGCTACGACCTGTCCAAGACTGCCGTGGTCATCAGCCAGACCGGCGGCGGCTGCCGTGCCACCAACTACATCGCACTCATCCGCAAGGCCCTGCGCGAGAGCGGCCACCCCGAGATTCCCGTGATTTCGCTTTCGGCTGTGGCGCTCGGCGAGGACAACCCCGGCTTTAAGATTACGCCGGCGCTGCTCAAACAGGCCGTGTACGCGGTGCTCTTTGGCGACGTGATGATGCAGATGCTCTACCGCTGCCGCCCGTACGAGGCTACGCCCGGTGCCGCCAACGCGCTCTACGAGGAGTACATGGCGCGCGCCCGCAAGCTGGCGCCTAAGTTCAACAGGCACAACTACACCAAGCTTGCGCGTGAGGCCATCCGCGCGTTCGACACCATGCCGCTCGTGGGCGAGGGCACCAAGCCGCGCGTGGGCGTGGTCGGCGAGATTCTGGTCAAGTTCCATCCCACGGCCAACAACCACGTGGTCGACGTTATCGAGCGCGAGGGCTGCGAGGCCGTGGTGCCGGGTCTGCTCGACTTCTTCCTGTACTCCATGAGTAACGCCGAGCTTCAGAAGGACGAGCTGGGAAGCTCTGCCACTACGCGCGCGGGCATGCAGGCGCTTATTAAGCTCGTGGACTGGATGCGTACGCCGGTGGAGGAGATGCTCGAAAAGTCCCGCCGCTTTGAGGCGCCCGAGCGCATCGGCACCATGGCGGACAAGGCCCGCACGGTGCTTTCGGTGTGCAACAACATGGGCGAGGGCTGGCTGCTCACGGCCGAGATGCTCGACCTGATTGACCATGGCGCACCTAACATCATCTGCACGCAGCCCTTCGCGTGCCTGCCTAACCACGTGGTGGGCAAGGCCGTGATCAAGGAACTGCGCCGTCAGCACCCCGAGAGCAATATCGTCGCGGTGGACTACGACCCCGGCGCGTCCGAGGTCAACCAGCTCAACCGTATTAAGCTCATGATCAGCGTGGCCAAGGAAAACATGCGCGCCGGTAAGGGCTTTAAGCTCGAGAAGGTGGCGCCGCTCGCGATGGACGAGGTCACCGGCCAGATGCGTGCCCATGATGGCTGCGTGAGCTGCGGACCGGCCAGCGAAGAGGCCGTTGCATCGGTCGCCAATCGTCTGGGACGCGGCATTAAGAAGTAGTTGGCCTGCTTTGGGCTAGATATGAGGCAAACGGGTGGTAGCCGTACCGGCTACTACCCGTTTTTGCTGGATATATGTTGCGCAAATGACCTTGCTACAGCCTTCCATGGGCTTGCCCGATTTTTGGGCCGGTTCGGGCTTTGAGGACAAGTTACTGCAGGCCCAAGGCGATTTTTCGCTCAACGCGGGCCAGCACAGCGTGACCTATCTGCCAAACGACGAGATGATCGCTGCGGACTGCCCATCGCCACCTACGAGATGGAAGCCGAGAAGTGCATCTACCGCGTGTGCAAGTACGAGCTGTAGGGCCGCGCTTAGGTTTGACCAATGGAGTATGAAAACACGCCGTTCGCCGATGCCCCCTCCGCGAGTGGCTGCCATATGGTTTGATGTCAGAAACATATAGTTGTCGCCAGCCTGCTGGCGACGTTCCCCCTGATATCGGAGGTTCCAGGTATGTTTCACGCTCCGTTAAACAACTATCGGTTGGGCTAACATGGGTCGCCGTGCTATTTCGATAACCCTTGCAGTGGTCTGCCTGGCTGTGCTCCTGGGCGCTACAGGGCTGTTTGCTATAAGCCGAGAAACGTCCTATATGCAGGAATGCGCTTCCGAAGGGTTTGCCATTGACGGTTACTATCGGGACGACAAGACGAGTCTGGAAACCCTGGCCTTTCTTGAAGAGGATAACCATCGGTGGCAACTGGTCGACAAAGACGGCAGCTGCGTTGACGGGCAGTTTAAGCGTACGAACGATCCCAATATCCTGGTATTAAAGAAGGAAAACGGCGAAGAATTCGGCACGGTTCACGTTGCGTATATATCGCGCCGACGCAATCAGGGGCAGATTTACCTAATTAGAAATACTGAGGTGACCCGATTTTATCTTGTGAGCACCGATCCGGCGTTTACGGTGGAGTCTGGCGATGTCGATGCGGACGTCTGATTCACGGCAATAAAACAGCGAGCGGGGCGCGGACGTGAACTACGTCCCGCTTTTTGCTTGTGCCTGCGTCGCGTCTGAGCCTCGCCGCGACTTGCGCCTGTGCGCGGGAGCCATCCCATGCTCCGCATTACTCCACATCAAATTCCACGCGATCGAGTTCGGGCACGTTGAGGTCGATGAGCTTGCGGGCAACGTGGCGGTCGTGCGCCCCGAGCGCCTCGCCTGTCGTCACGTGGGCGACAGTCTGGCGCTCGACAAGACCCTCCCCGTCGCCCTCGGTGGCCGAGGTCTCGACGGCGACGGTGTAATCCTTAAAGCCTGGCAGCACCGCCGCAAGCTCGCGCGTGGTTTCGGTGACACCGTAGCCGTCCTGCACGCCGGCCTGCGCCGAGCCAATGGAACCCGCCGTCATGACGATGCAGGGGATGGCAAAGATTACCGTGCCCACAATAATGCGGCGGCGAACCTTGCGCGACAGCTCGTCGACCTCGGCGTCTTCCTCAGCGGTCACAATGCCGTCGCCGTTGAGGTCGCGCTTGAACGGCACACGCAAAAGAAGCAGCACGGCTTCGGCGGCCAGTGCGATAAAGACCACGTTGATGCCAAACTCATAAAGCGCCGAGAGAAACAGTGACCCGCTTGCGATGGCGATGCCGTAGCCAGCCGCGCACAGGGGCGGCATGAGCGCGGTCGCCACGGCCACGCCTGCGATGAGCGTGGCGGGTTCCTGGTCGCGCGAGTTGCCCAGGCCACCCGCAAAGCCGCCTGCGAGTGCGACGGTAAGGTCCCAGACGGTGGGTGTCGAGTTGTCGATGATGGCGGCCGTGGTGGTGCCAAGGGGCGAGAGCTTAAAGTACAACGTGGACGTGACCAGGCAAAAGGCCATCTGCAGCGCAAGGCTGGCGATGGCTTCGACGGTAATCTCACGGTCGAGCGTGGCGATGCCATATGCCATGGCAAGGACCGATCCCATAAGCGGGCAGATGAGCATGGCGCCCACGATGGCGATGTCCGAATCGATATCGAGGCCGATGCTCGCGATCAACATGGCGATGATGAGGATGCATAGGTGGGAGCCAGTCAGACGCGCCCCGTTTACAAAACGCTTGCGGATTACGTGGTAGGGCGCGCGACCCTCGCGAATGTTGAATGCGCGCTTTAGGAAGCGGGTGGCGTTCTCCATGGCCTCACTATGGGCAGGGCGGATGCCGTGGCGCCGGTGATGGCGTTCACGCAGTCGCTTGATCTGTTGTTTGTCGAGCTCCATGTCCACCTCGTTCCAGCGCGGTCCGCGCAACGCGCCCGTTGTCCTAACTCTACACCGTGGCGGGCGAGGTGTCTGTTGGATGCGGAATCCGATAGGACGAATGACGCGGGAGCAAATGCAAATCACAGACTCAATTCCATCACGCGAAAATATGATGCACCAGCTCCTTCAAATGTGACGAAATTGTGAAGCACAGGAGCATGAATTTCAAAAAATACGCTGGTCGCCAATGTTGCGCAACAGAATTCAAAAATCAGCTCCTACATTTTGAAGCGTATGGATACATCCGTGTCAAAGGGAGAAAGCCATGGCAAACTACAGCCCACAACACTTTGAGCCTCGGGCTAAGGCCGTCAACGTCAAGGGCGTTGCCAACCGCGCCGTCGCAACCGTTTTGACGGCGGGCCTCATCGCTCAGCCGCTCATGTCGCCGCTGGCGGCAATCGCCGCACCGTCAACCGATAGCGGCGATTCTGTTCAGGGGGGGGTAGTTCTGTAGAGAACACCGTTGTCGCCGGTAACCAAGCGGTCGCAAAGACGGCTGCCCAGTTGGCCGAGGAGTCGGCAAAGCAGCTCAAGGACGCTCAGGCCGCCTACGATGCCGCCCAGAAGAAGGCCGACGCGGCGGGCCAGTCTCAAAAGCAGGCGCAGCAGCAAAAGAATCAGGCCTCGCAGGCCGTGACCGATAACGCCGCCGAGCAGAACGAGGCCGAGGTAACCGCGCTTCAGGAGAAGATTGACGAGCTTAAAGCGGCCGTCGACAAGGCAGAGCAGCAGCAGAAGAAGCTGGGCGACCTGAACGATCAGCTCGATCAGGCCAACAAGAGTGTCGAGGATAAGACCCAGGCGCTCAAGGACGCCAAGGCAAAGCAGGATGAGGCCAAGAAGGCCCTCGATGATGCCCAGGCCAAGCTCGAGGCCATGGGTATGGACGAGTACGAGGCCGCCAAGAAGGCCGTCGAGGACGCGCGGGCAAAGCTCGATGACGCCAACAAGGCAGTTACTACTGCACAGGACAATCTGGACCAGGCCAAGGCTGCCGAGGCCAGCGCCCAGCAGGAAAAGCAGAATACCGAGGCAGCTTTGACGACTGCCCAGGCCAAGAAGCAGGAGACTGCCGCTGCTCTCGCAGCCGCAACCACCGCGCGCGATAACGCCCAGCAGAAGTTCAACCAGGCGCAGACCGCGCTCGATGCTGCCGTCTCGGGTACGGGTGTCGACCTGAGTGCGCTTGAGGCCGCCAAGATCGCTGCTGCTGGTGAGCTCAAGACCGCGCAAGCGGAGCTCAATGCCGCGACGGATGCCGACGCCACCGCACAGACAAATCTGCAGGCCGCCCAGGCTGCCGTCGCTGCCGCGCAGGAGAAGGCCAACGCCGCCAACGCTGCTGTGGCATCTGCCCAGTCTGCATACGATGCGGCAAACAAGGAGTACAAGGACGCGGCCAGTAAGCGTGACGCCGCGAAGACGGCATACGAGCAGGCCCAGCAGACCGAGGCCGACAAGAAGACCGCGTACGATAAGCTTGTCGAAGTTCGCAAGCAGAAGCGCGGCGAGTGGGAGACGGCATGCGCTGAATCCGATACCGCCAAGAAGGCATACGATGCCGCGAATGCCGAGGTCGAGAAGCTTAACCAGCAGATTGCCGACCTCAAGTCGAACATGACCGTAGACCAGAATGTCATCAACCAGGGTATGTTCGGCTTCATGAACTACATCATCGGCGGCAGCCAATTCACAGCCACGCAGAAACAGAACGCCCAGGACGCCGTATCGATGCTGACCGGTGCCGATGACAAGGCCGAATGGTATGACAAGTACGTCGATCATGACATGTCTCGCGACACCAATCCACTTTCCTTGGAGCAGATGCGCAACGCTCTGACCTACCTCGATACCCAGAACAACCTCCGCAAGGCGAACGGTCAGTCGGCGCTCAGCGTCAGCCTCCGCATGACTGTGGCAGCCGCCCTCAACACATCGTATTCATCGAACATCTGGGGACACTCGAACTGCTACTTCGACAACGGCGAAAATCTTGCCGGCGGAGGCGGCGCATATACCGGCGGCGAGACCGAGGATACACTCGGCTGGCCATACACCGGTCTCTATACTCAGGAAAAGGAGAAATTCGATAAGTACGTCGAGCAGTATGGCGACGACCTCGGTAGCCACCGATATGATGCCTATTACATCTATCAGAACTACAACAGCATCTACCATGAGTGCGGGCACTATCTCAACATCATTGATTCCGCTACGGAAGCCATCGGTATTGCAACCGGTAGCGGTAAGAACACCGATTCCGAGGTAACCATCTTCGATTACAGCGCTGATGACACTCAGGCTGATTTCACTGTCTCCGAGTTCAAGAAGCTCCTGAACGACTACATCGATTCCGCCTACAACGCAGGCGGCACGCAGGAGCAGAAGGAGCAACTCAAGGAGCTCCAGAGCAAGCTCGCCGAGGCGCAGAAGACGCTGGGCACGGCCGATACGGCATATCTCGCTGCTCTCAATAATCAGAAAGACGCACAAGACGCCTATACCGCGGCCGACACGAACATGAACACCGCCAAGGGCGAGTACGAGAAGGCTAAGTCCGGCACCGCCGCCGCGAAGACGGCATACGACGCCGCGAAGGACGCACTCGGCGGAATCGACATCGAGTCCCTCAAGCAGAACCTCGATGCCGCCAAGGACGAGGCAACCGTCGCGCAGGCCGCGCTTGACGACGCTAACTCCAAGCTCACCGAATGCCAGACGAACGCCTCCAAGGCTTCCGCCCGCAAGGCGAAGGCACAGGGCGATTACGATACCGCCAAGACAAAGTCCGATCAGGCCAACGAGGCGTATGACAACGCTACCGCTTCGGTCAAGGACCTTGCCGCCAAGCTCGATGTCGCCAAGACGGACCTTGCGAACAAGCAGGGCTCGCTTGACGAGGCAAAGAAGGCCGACGATGCCGCCCAGGCTGGTGTGGATAAGGCCCAGGCCGCAGATGCTCAGGCCGCGACTGCTCTTTCAGATGCCAAGCAGGCAGTTGCCGCCAAGACGCAGACCCTGTCCGACGCACAGGTGAAGGCCAAGGCTGCCGAGGGCGAGCTGGCCGGCGCAAACAAGGCCTTCGAGCGCTTCGCCGGCGCCCAGAAGGCGGTCGATGACGCCAAGGTCGCCTATGACGCTGCCGTCGCCGGTGTCGCCGATGCCCAGAAGCAGCTCGAGGCCGCCAACGAAGCCGTCGTCGATGCGAACTTCGAGATCGTCACGGCCAAGGCCGAGCTCGCCAGCGATGAGGCACTCAAGGCCGATCTTGAGGCTGTCGACCACAAGGCATCCCTTGCCGCGGGCACGACGGGCAACGATAAGCTGGTCAAGCTGAACGCCGCCTACGCTCGCTATAAGGCTGCCGTCGATGCCGCCGCTGGCCTCAAGGCTGCCCTGAGCGATGCCGATGCCAAGCTGTCCGATGCCAACGACGCCTATGCCGCTGCACTGGCCGAGCTCGGCGATGCCAAGGATGCCCTGGCTGCCGCACAGGCCGAGTACGACAAGTATCATCCCAAGGCCGAGCCGCAGAGCAAGCCTCAGGCCAAGCCCCAGGTTACGCAGGCCGCCGCAAAGGCCCCCGGTGCCAAGAAACAGGCTGCGCCTGCCGCGCTCGCCCAGACCGGTGATGACTCCGCTCTTACGGGCGAGGTGTTCGTCATCGGCGGTGTGACGCTCGTGGCAGCGGGCGTGACGCTGAGTGATCGTCGTCGCAAGCAGATGTAGCGTTTCGAGCGTAGTTTCTGCAACGAACTTCGGTTCATAGCAGGAGCGCTTCGATGGCTTAACCGATAAGGCCGGCGCGCTGTCATACGCAGCGCGTCGGCCTTTTTTGCGTTGGTATCAAAAAGCCCGGTCGGTAGCCGCGAAAGCTACCGACCGGGCAGGCCGTAGGCAATATGGTCGCTGTCGAGCAGCTGCTCAGCTTAGCCCAGCAGGCTTAAGCCCACGGAGACAAACGCCAGGATAACGCCTACGATGGACTCGCCGCCGAGCAGGCCGCTGGCGACAACCAGGCCCTGCTCCTGGAAGGCGGCGTCCTTGGCAGCCCTCTCCTCGTCAGAAAGACCAGCGGTGGCGTCGCGGTGGGCGGACCACTTGTCGTAGGCGAGCTTGACGCAGGAGCCCAGGAATGCCGTGAGTGACATGTAGAACGGCAGGTACACGCCCAGGCCGATCATCATGGCCGGAATGCCGAGCCAGTACATGACGATGCCGGCGATAAAGCCGCCTGCGAACCACGGCACGCTCGGGATACCCGAGACCATGGTGGCGACCACGCTTGCCTGCGCGGCCACAAAGCTCTTGTCGGGGCCGAAGGCGTCCGGACCATAGGCGGTGACGAGCGCGACCATGACAGCGGCAGCGACCAGGGCGCCCACGATGCCGCCAATGGCCTGGCCGACCCACTGTGCGCGCGGGTTGGTACCCAGTACGGCTCCGGCCTTAAAGTCGTTCATGACGTCGCCAGCAAGGCCGCACGCCACGGCCACGATGCCGGCGATAAAGAACAGCTTGACCTGCGCGAGCTGCGCGAAAGCTGCCACGATGAGCATGACGATGAGGCCAAAGATCTCCATGGGATCGATACCCGTCTGGCCGCAGCTCTGAGCGCTCATAATGGTGGTGACAAAGGTGAACAGCGTGACGATGACGGCCGGAACGGGGCCGAGGTCGAGCGCGATGGCAACGATCACGGCGATGGCTGCGGTGCCCAGGCCGATGACGCCGGCGTCGAGCTTAAGCGAGCCCGAGATGAGCGACTGCTCGTCGGTGTCGGTGGAGCTGTCGGCTGCAAGACCGCGGACGATACCGGCGACCTGCGGCAGGATGTCCTTAAGGACGACGGCGACTCCAAAGCCCATCATAAGGCCCATACCGAGGGACTTGACGATACCCTGCGCGGTCACAATATCGAACAGGCCGGCAGCGGTGCCGCCAACGATGATGCCAAAGTTACCCAGCAGCGCGCCGGCAAACCAGAAGGCGACGGGGGCGAAGCCCACCAAAAAGCCGATGGACAGCAACATGGGCGAGTTGTAGATGGCAAAGGTCACGCCGGGGATATTGAGCGTGCACAGCATGCTGGGCACCACGCCCAGAGCGTCGCGCAGCACGCTGTAGATGCCTGCGATGGCCATGGAGCCAAAGAGCTGCTTGCCGGTCTTGCCGCCGGCCTCGGTGGCGCGCAGGGTCTGAGCTGCGGCGTTGCCGGTGGGGAACTCCAGCGCGGCGTCCACGATAAAGTGACGGTGGATGAGCGCTGTCGCCAGAAGGCCCAAGATGGTGCCGGCGAGCGCCACGATAAACATGTCGAGCCAGCTGATCTGGTCGGCATAGCCCAGCATCCAGGCGCCCGGGATGGTAAACGCCAGGCCGCCGGCGACCATGGCGCCCGCGGACATGATGGTGTGGGTGACGTTGGCCTCGTTGAGGCTGGCGTTGCCCATGAGCTTCAGGAAGAACAGCGAAATGACGGCAGCGAAAATGATCGGCCAGGGGAGTGCGCCCATCTTGAGGGCGGTATAGGCCGAGCTTGCCGTGATGATCACGCAGCCAAGGACGCCGATGACGACGCCGCGCAGCGTGAGTTGACCGCGCATCGAGGTACGGTTCGAGGGATTGCTCATATAGAACTCCTTTGCGTATATCCGCTTCCCCCGGGAGCGCCGCTACGGATACGGCGCGGGAAGTCGGGTTACCAAGGGCCGCCGCGTGAGCTCGCGCACGACCGCGCACCAGTATAGCCGCAAGCTAGTCATTTTGGGATGACTGGTTTAGGGAGGCGATATACTGCTGGGCAGACGAAAGGAGCGCCGACGATGCTTAATGGGTGCGCATACATATTGACGGTCGACGTGGGCAACACGTTCATTCGCTTTGGCCTGTTTGCCGAGGATTCGGCCGCGGCGCAGGAATGCCCGCTTGCGGCGTGCGAGATCACGACGCCGTCGAGCATCACAGCCGACGAGGCGCGCATGAGGCTCACGCAGGTCATGGGCGCGCTGTCAGCCGATGCGGGCATGCCGGGTGTGCTCGTTCCCGCAGCCGCAGTGCTGAGCTGCGTAGTGCCGGCGCTCGAGCGCCCGTGGAAGGCGGCACTTTCCCGTACCTGCACGGGGCGCGTGCTCACGGTGGGGCCGGGACTTAAGACCGGCATGCCCGTGCACTACGACGACCCGGCCGAGATCGGCCCCGACCGCATCGCCGACGCCGTGGCGGCCCGTGCCGTCTACGGCTCTCCGTGCATCGTGATCGACCTGGGCACCACGACCAATATCGAGGTCATCGACGCACGCGGAACCTTTGTCGGCGGCGTCATCGCGCCGGGTCTGGCACTTGGCGCCCGCTCGCTTTCGGCCGCTGCGGCGCGCCTGCCGCAGGTCGAGCCCTCGGCACCCACGCATGTGATCGGTCGCAACACGCGCGAGGCCATGCGCTCGGGCGTGGTCTTGGGCGAGGTGGCCCGCATCGACGGCATGCTCGACATGGTGCTTGCCGAGATGCGCGCGACCAAGGCGGCGGGGGAGGGCAGCGTGCCCATTGTCATTACCGGCGACGATGCCGAGGCGCTCGCGGCGTTGGTCGGCCACAGCCTGACGGTAGACGACGCACTGACACTGCGGGGTCTCGCTGAGCTGTACCGCATCAACCAAAAGCCTCGTCGCGCATAAAGCTGAGGACGTCGGCGGGAGAGGAAACAGCCCCACCTTTCACCTGCTACAATGGGTCAAAATGTTGCGATTACGGAGGTGTCTGCCATGTCGGACGATCTTCATCAAACCGCGTCGGGCAAGCGCCGCGACGTTATTAGCTGGGACGAGTTCTTTATGAGCGTGGCCATCGCCGCGCAGCGCCGCAGCAAGGATCCCAATACGCAGGTGGGCGCGTGCATCGCCAGCACCAACCACCGTATCCTTTCGGTGGGCTACAACGGTACGCCCTCGGCACTCAACGACGACTTTTTCCCGTGGGGCACGAGCGACGACCCGTTGCAGGATAAGCACAACTACGTGGTGCATGCCGAGGCCAACGCCGTGCTCAACTACCGCGGCTCGCTCAAAGACCTTGAGGGTTCCACGGTCTACGTCACGCTGTTCCCGTGCCACGACTGCGCCAAGATCCTGGCGCAGGTGGGCGTGGGCGAGGTCGTCTACCTGGACAACAAGTATGCCGATACCGACGACGGCCGTATCAGTCGCCGTATTCTCGACTCCTGCGGCATTAGCTACCGCCAGGTTATCGTCGACGTCTACATTGGCACCGGGGAACAAACTCAGCAGTAGCGGCAATGTGTGCTAGCGCCGGGCGTCGGCAAAAGCAGCTCAAAGAGCCCTGTCCCAAATTGACTACTCGTGAAAGTCGTGTCCGCACGCATGGCTGGCGCCTAAGCGGGTACATGGCTGTAGTAACATAGCCCCTGTCCGCGGGCGTGCCCGCGTTATTGTGAGAAAGGAGCCCCTGTGGCTGTTAACGAAGAGCTGCTTAAGAAGGTTCTTGAAGAGATCCGCCCCAACCTGCAGGCCGATGGCGGCGATATGGAGTATATGGGCGTCGACGACGAGGGTGTCGTCAAGCTGGAGCTGCAGGGCGCCTGCGCCGGCTGCCCCATGAGCTCGCTAACCCTTTCCATGGGTATCGAGCGTATCCTCAAGGAGCACGTGCCCGGCGTTACCCGCGTTGAGCAGGTCAATGCTTCCGGCGAGGCCGAGGACCTGTACGACGAGTACGCGCCGTTTTAAGATGCGAAAGCTGCGGACGGTGCGCTCCGCACAGACGTTACGCCCAAATATGCGGCTGCGAGCGTAAGGCCCGCGGCCGCATTTGTATGTAGGGAGCAGGGGACCGATATGCTCAACGACCTCTACCATATGCTTGATCCCGTCGCCATTTCGGCGGGGCCCATCACCATCTACTGGTACGGCTTGGCCTATGTGGTCGGAGCTCTGCTCACGGCGGTCATCATGTATCGCACGCAGCGTCGCTGGGGTTTCGACATTACGGTCGACGACCTGACGAGCGTCGTGGTCGGTGTGGTCTTTGGCCTTATCATTGGCGCCCGTCTGTTCTACGTCATCTTTTACGGCGACGGCTACTACTGGGCGCATCCGCTCGAGATCTTTGCCACCAATGAGGGCGGCATGAGTTTCCATGGCGGCTTGGTGGGCGGCATCATCGGCGGCGTGCTCGTGTGTCGCATGTACAAGCTCGATGCGTGGACTTTGGCAGACCTCGCGGTCATCGGTGCTCCGCTGGCCCTGTGCCTGGGGCGCTGCGCCAACTTTGTCAACGGCGAGCTGTGGGGCAAGCCGACCGATCTGCCCTGGGGCGTGATCTTTGGCGGCACCGCGGGCGATATGCCGCGCCATCCCTCCCAGCTCTACGAGGCATTTCTCGAGGGCATTGTGCTCTTCTGCATTCTGCAGGTGCTCAGCCGCAAAAAACCGCTGCTGCCCCAGGGCACGTTTATGGGCGTGTTTGTGATGGGTTACGGCATCGTCCGCTTCCTCATTGAGTTTGTGCGCGTGCCCGATGCCCAGTTGGGCTATCTGCTGGGCGGCGTCATCACCATGGGTCAGCTGCTGAGTTTGCCGCTCGTGGTCGCCGGCCTGGCGCTCATCATCTTCGCCCGACACCGCAATCGCCCCCAGCGCATCTACCTCGACGCCTAACCAAGACCACCACAAAGGGGACAGGCACCTTTGTGGTGGTCTTGCCGAGTTTGATAGGTTTCTAGAAAGGCTTTTCGGACTGTGAAGGATTCCGACCTCTCCGCAACGGCTGCGCGCGACGCCGCCCGCATCGTTTGGTTTAAGCGCTATCCCGCCAAGCAGACGCTCGTCGCATTTTTGCTCGCCCTGCTGGCGACTACGGCGTTTTCCATCGATCCCGCCCCGGTGTCGAGCAACGCGGTCCTGGCGATCGACCCCAAGGCGACGGGCGCGCTCTATGTGTGCTACGAGGTGCTTCTCTCGTTTGCCGGCCATACCGACGCAGTGATGCTGCTCGCGCTTGCCTGTTTGCTCACGCTGCCGTTTCGCTATGTGTTCTTTGGTCGCGGTGACGCTTGGCGTCCGTCGGTCGTGCTGCCATCGCTGTTCTTTGCCGTCTGTATGGTGTTCGGCCGTAGCTACGACCTCACCGATTCTGCCGAGATTGTGCTGGGCGACAAGGCACGCGTTATCTGCGCCTGGATTGGCGGCGCGGGCTGGATACTTCTGGCGATTGTGGCCTTCTATCTGGCTTTTGAGTTTTTGGATTGGTTGAGCTCTCGCCGCATTCCGTTTTCGGAGGCGCATTTTGGCCGCGTGTGGCGTGTTGCCCACGCCGTGCTCTCGGTCCATCCTTTTGTCGGGCCGTTTCTTGTGCTCATGATTGTCTGGGCGCCCACGCTTATCGCCTCGCTGCCCGGCCTCTTTATGGGAGATACGGGCGCGCAGATCCGCCAATGGTTCAACTACCCCAACGGCACAAGCGATTACCTACGCCTGCTTAACCCCAACGTGCTGCTCAACGGCCATCATCCGGTGGTGCACACGGCCATCATCGGCTCGTGTGTGCAACTGGGGCTTTCGCTATTCAACAGCGCCAATGCGGGACTTGCCATCTACACCTGTGCCCAATTTGTCATCACGGCCGCCTGCATGGCCTATTCCATATCGTCGCTGCGCAAGCTGGGCGTGAGCCTGCCGGTCCGCGGCGTCATCTTGCTGTTCTTTGCGTTTATGCCGATGTTCTCAAACTACGCGGCGCTGCTGACCAAAGACGTACTTTTCGCCGATGCGTTTTTGGTGCTGCTCGTTCCGACCGTCAAGCTCGTGGCATGTGGCCTGCCCCGTCGCGATGCCAATGCCGAGCGCGCGGGTGAACAGGCGCCTGTGCTCTTTGCGCGCCACGACTGGCTGTTGCTCGTGCTGGGTGCCATGGGTTCCACGTTTTTGCGCAATGGCGGCCTGGTCTTTCCGTTGGCGGCCTGCGTGATTGCGGCGGCGTTTTGCGCCTGGGACGCGCATGTGACCCGTCGTGTGGCCAAACAGTCTGGCGTCACGCCCTCGTACGCCACGCCGCGCTTCCGCTGGGTCGGTGTGCTCGCAGTGCTTGCGCTCTGCCTTGTCTCCAACATGTATTTCACCAAGGTATTTATGCCGGCGCACGATATCACGCCGGGCTCCAAGCGCGAGGTCCTCTCGATTCCGTTTCAACAGACGGCACGCTTCGTCCAAAAGCACGACGGCCTTAATTCGGGCGTTAACCCCAAGGTCAAAGACGATGGCACGATTGAAGAAGCTCCCTGCGACGGCTTGGTGACCGATGAGGAGCACGCTGCGATTGATCGGGTGCTTAAGTACGAGAACCTGGGCCGTCGCTACAACCCCGACAAGTCGGATGCCGTCAAAAACTGCTTCAATGAGTACGCCTCGCAGGAGGACATCAAGGCCTATTTTGAGGTGTGGGCCCAGATGTTCAAAAAGGACCCCGAGTGCTATATTTCGGCACTCGTCAATAACTACTACGGGTACTTCTATCCGAGTGCTCGTGATGCATGGGTCTACAGCACGGCACGCAGTGCCGAGATCATGGCTAAGCCCGATAACCTCAAGTACTTTGACTTCCATCCGGTCGATAGCAAGGTCGTGCGCTGGTGCGACCACCTGATTAACCTGTACCGCGTGGCGGTGCAGCGCATTCCGTTTATCTCGCTCACCATGAGCTCGGCCACCTACGTGTGGATCATGATCGTCGTGGTGGTCTACCTGTTGCGCCGCCATTCGTGGCGTGCGCTGGCCATCTGGATACCGCTGCTGGGTGTGCTCGCCGTGTGCCTGATCGGTCCATGTAACGGATCGACCTACATGCGCTACCTGTACCCAGTCATTGCATGCATGCCTTTTGCCATCGGTGCCACGATCACCCGCAGCGACCTTCTGTGGACCTAACCAAAGATTGGTGCATTGGGGTCAGGCTGCTTTGTGCCAAGGGGCTGCATCATCACGACGCCTTCATTTTGGGGTTTATCTTGCAGGCCGGTAGGTATATCATAACGACGTTTGTTTATATTGCCCGAGCATCCACGCTGGGCTTTAGGTCGAAACCGATAGGAGACACGTATGTCCGGACACTCTAAGTGGGCCACAACCAAGCATCGTAAGGGCGCGCAGGACGCCAAGCGTTCCGCCCTCTTCTCCAAGCTCAGCCGCAACATCACCGTTGCTGCCCGTCTCGGCGGTGACCCGCTGCCCGAGAACAACGCCAGCCTCGCCGCTGCCGTCGCTAAGGCCAAGGCTCAGTCCATGCCTAAGGACAAGATCAAGTCCGCTATCGATAAGGCCTTTGGTTCGGGTGCCGACGCCGCCGTCTACGAGAACATCGTGTACGAGGGCTACGGTCCCGCCGGTGTCGCCGTCTACGTCGACTGCCTGACCGACAACCGCAACCGCACCGCTGCCGACGTCCGTTCCGCCTTTTCCCACGCTGGTGGCAACCTGGGCACCTCCGGCTCCGTCGCCTTCCAGTTTGAGCGCAAGGGCCAGATCGTCGTCGCCAAGGAGATCCTGGACGAGAACGCCAAGAAGGAGACCATGATCGCCAACGGTGCTGCCGGTGACGAGGATGAGTTCATGATGGCCATCGCCGAGGCCGGTGGCGAGGACTACGAGGACGCCGGCGAGGAGTGGATCGTCTGGACTACTGCCAACGAGGTCATGGCTGTCTCCAAGGCGCTCGAGGAGCAGGGCGTCCAGGTCAAGGGCTCCGAGACCACCATGGTCCCGACCACCCCGACCGAGGTCTCCGGTGCCGACGCCAAGAAGGTTCAGCGCCTCATCGACCGTCTTGAGGAGCTCGACGACGTCCAGGACGTCTACAGCACCATGGACATGACCGACGAGGTCATCGCTGCCCTCGAGGAGGAGTAGCGCCCGCACGGATTGAGCCGTGCATATCTGGGCATAATGAAGCGAGCATGCAAGCCTCGTGGAATAGATGAGCCGGATCCGCGTGCAATGAGGCACCGGACCCGGCTCTTTTATAATGATGCGAATCGTTTTGCATTCCTTGGATCGAGATTTGAAGGGAGCGCCGCATGCGCGTGCTCAAACGAGCCCTGGCGATCGTGTATCTTGTCGCCGCCGTTGTGGCGCTGGGTACGTTGGTCTGCCAGTTTTGGGGGCCATATACCTATCGCTTTATGCTGCTGATGCGCGATCCGCTGCCTCGCATCGTTGTTACGGCGTGCGGCGGTGTCGTGGCGCTCGGCGTGCTCGTGTGTTTCTTCCGCCTGATGTTTGCTCGTCGCGAGCCGTCCTGCGTGCATCCGGCGGGGGAGCGTAATATCGAGGTCACGCTCGCTGCCCTCTCCTCGTGTGCTCGCACCGCGGCAGAGCGCGACGACCGCGTGATGGTCGAGCATGTCGAGGCGCGCGTGCAGGGCTCCGACGAATCGCGCGTCCGTTTTAAGGTCGACGCCATCGCGCTCGACGACCGGGATGTGGCCTCCCTTGCGGCCGCGATGCAGCAACGTATCGAGGAGGCCTGCGACACCATGCTCGGCACGCCGGGCACGACTGCGCGCGTTCGTTTTTTGCCGTCCAAGACTACCGTCCAGACCGTGGAGGTTTCCGGTGAGTGATACCAATCAAGACAAGACCGTCCGCACTCCGCGCCTGACTATCGATCAGAGCGCTGCGCCGGCTAGCGAGGTCGTCGATCCCAAGGTGGAGGGTACCGAGTCGCATGACGCGGTCGCCAATGATTTTGATGAGGCCATGGGTCTCATCAAGGGTACGGGGGCAGCCATCTGGAGCTATGCCGTCCGTCATCCCAATACCACGCTTGGAGCCGTCGCTGGTTTTGTGCTCGCCGTACTGGTGCTCACGCTCGGTCTGTGGGATACGCTCGTCATCGCATTCTTTGTACTGATCGGTGCCGTGATTGGCCAGATCCGTGACGGCGAGAACGGGATCGTCAACTTCTTCGGTCGTCTGTTTAGCGGCCGCTAGCATGTATTCGACCGCCGCGTGTGCGGTGGGCATAAGGAGGAACCATGGCTTTTAACACGAAGGTCGATGTGGCCGATACCGAGCTCGAGGCAGACGAGACCGTCGCCGCCGAGGCCGAGGACATTACGCTCGAGGACGAGGCACTCGTCGAGGCCGAGCCCGCAGACGATGCGGACGAGGATGATGAGGAAGTGGACGAGTCCGAGGATTCGCTGACCTATTCCAACGGCGTGATCGAGAAGATCGTCGCCATGGCCACCCGCGAGGTGCCGCACGTCCTGGGCATGAAGGGCAACCTCATGCACTTTGTGCAGGAGCAGTTTGGTGCCGAGAATCTGACCAAGGGCGTGACGGTCGAGGTCACCGATGACAACCGCGTGGTCGTCAACATTTCCGTCATTATCGAGTACGGCGCCTACGCGCCCGCGATTTTCGACGACGTTAAGGCGCGCGTGACCGAGCGTCTGGCCGCGATGACCGGCCTTGAGGTGGCGGGCGTCAACCTGCGCATCGAGGATGTCATTACCCCCGAGGAGTACGAGCACCGCACCAACCAGCACGAGTAACCTACCAAATAGGATGTTTATTTTGGCAGGTTTTATCTGCGAAAACGTTAAACGGCCGGCCGCGCACGCAAAAGCGCGACCGGCCGTTTTTATATGTCCCCGATGTAGGCATGCCGCTCATCAAATGAGGGGTTGCAATCGTCGCGTTCCGCGTTACCCTAATGGGCGCATTGTTTCCAAATTGTTAACGAGGGGTTGCCGTAATGGCTGACGAGCGCGAAACAGAAAGCCAGGCATGGGCGATTGAGACTGCCGCGGCAGAGGCGGCATCGCGAGCTGCCGAGGAGGTGCATCGTCCTCCCGTGGTGCCGATGGAGCGCGTGGTTGATCGCGCCGATATCGAGCGCGGCGAGCGTGCCGGCCAAAAGCGTAGTCAGGAGCCGGACTTCCCGCGCTTTTTCGCCGAGCTCAATCTGGGCCTGATTCTTACGGCCTTTGCCATCGTTGCGTTTAAAACCCCTAATCACTTTGCTTTTGGCGGCACCTCGGGCGTGTCGGTCATTCTGTCCACGCTGTTCCCGACCCTGCCCGTCGGCGTCTTTATGTGGATTATCAACGCGGTTCTCGTCGTCTTGGGCTTTATCTTTTTGGAGCGCAAGGCAATCCTGTGGAGCGTCTTCGCCTCGTTTGCGCTGTCCGCTTATGTTTCGCTTTTTGAGCTCTTCATTCCGACCGATGTCTCTCTGACGGGCGATATGTGGCTCGACCTGTGCTTTGCCGTGATTCTGCCGGCGCTCGGCAGCGCCATCGTCTTTGATATTGGCGCCTCGACGGGCGGCACGGACATTCTCGCTATGATCCTCAAGCGCCGCACGACGCTCGAGATCGGCCGCGCACTGCTGTTGGTCGATATCGGCATCGTGGCCATCGCGGCCTTTTTGTATGGCCCGCGTGTCGGTCTGTATTGCGTACTTGGCCTGTTTGCCAAGACGCTTGTGGTCGACAAGGCCATCGAGAGCATTCATCTTCGTAAGGTCTGCACGGTCATTTGTTCCGAGCCCCTTAAGGTCGAAGAGTTTATCGTCAAGCATCTCAACCGTACGGCGACTATCAGTCGCGGCTACGGTGCCTTCTCGGGCAAGTGCGTGACGGTAATCATGAGCGTGCTGAGCCGTCGCGAAGCCGTGCAGCTGCGCCGCTATGCGCGCGAAGTCGATCCGGGTGCCTTTATCACGATCGTCGACAGCTCCGAGATCGTCGGCAAGGGTTTCCGCGGCACGAACTAGCGCGGACACACTCATCAAATAATCGAAAAGCGCCTCGCGCGTTGCAAATACGTCATCTAAGAGTATTTGTCCTCACATTGGGTGATAATGATGCCAAAGACATCGTTTGCGATCCAGGTGATTCGCTCTAGATACGAAGGGATGATTTCGATGTTCTGTTCGCAGTGTGGCGCTCCTATGGGCGATAACGACAAGTTCTGCGGCGTGTGCGGTGCCCCTAATGCTGGTGCTGCAGCTTCCGCCCCTCAGGGTCAGCCTCAGCCTCAGCAATTTGTCCCTCAGCCTCCCACGAACGCGCTCAAGGGCTGTGTGGCTCAGGCGTTTGAGGATATGACCAAGACTCCGGGCGTGCTGCAGCGCGTGTGCCAAATTGCTTTTTTGCCGGCGCTTATCTGTGTCGTGTCGGTACTCGTGCTGTTCATCCCCGTTATCGGCGGTATTGCAGCTGCCATCGGCTTTTTGGTCGCCTACGTGGCGAGCGTGTGCGGTTCGGGCTTTGGCATCGAGTGGGGTCGCGATCTGTCGCTTAAGATCGATGACGGCATGGAGCGTCCGTTGATGCGTTCCACGTCGTTTGGCCTCGGAGCCTTTTCGAGCGTTATCTCGGTCGTGCTCGAGGTTATCGCTGCCATTCCCGTGATCGGTGTAGTGCTTTCGCTGGTGGAGGGCGTGGTAATTGGCGCTGCGGGCTCGTATTCTTATTACGGCTCTTATGCGCTCGAGGCTGCGCTGTTTGGCTCGCTTGGCTTGCTCGTTCTGGCTATGATTGCCACGGCGGTCCTGGGGGTCTTCTTTAAGATGTTCGCCGACATTGCCGTGATGCATTTTGCGGTGACCGGTCGCGTCGAGAGCGCGTTTTCGCTCGATAAGGTTTGGGCGGCCTTTAAGAACAATAAGACCAAGCTGTTCTGCGCTTCGTTCCTTCCCGAGTTTTTGACGGGCTTGGTCGCCAACGTTGTCACATGGATCTTGACGGTCGTCTTTGGCGCCATTGCCTCTGTCGGTATGTATAGCTACTACTATCGTCCTACGGGTATCGAGGCGATTGTTACCGGCGGTGGCATCACACTCGTGCTGTTCCTGGTGCTGGTCGCTTTCGTCACCGTATTTCTAACGGTCTTTGGCAAGATGCTCAAGCACCGTGCCGTTGGCTATTGGGCTGCACGTTATGCAAGTGAGTGGGCCGACGAGGACAAGGACGACGTCCTGACTTTTGTATTGCCCTTCGAGAAGAAGTTCGCTCCTTCGGGTTACAGCGCTCCGGATGTCGCACCCGCGCCTGCACCCGAGCCTGCACCCGAGCAGGTGCCTGAGCCTGAACCGGCACCTGTGCCTGAGCCGGCACCTGTGCCTGAGCCTGAGCCGGCGTCCGAGTCAAGCTCCGACGAGGACCCTCAGGACGAGTAGTCATGCCGCCTACCATTTGGGGACGGGGTAGAAATGGTAAAAATAGCGCTTGATAAATGAGCGGGGGCGGACGTGTCGATGAACGTCCGCCCCCGCTTTGCTTTAGCCAGGCTGTTATGGATGGGCGTGACGACTACTCGCCGTGCTTCTCCTCGTGACGAGCGGCGGCACGAGCTTCGTGGATGCCCTTGATTGCGGCATGGCGAGCCGTGCGGGCATCATGGATGGCGTCACGAGCCTCGGCGGTCGTCACCTTGGCAGAGCGTAGCTTGGCGGCCAGATCGGGGTTGGTTTCGGCGACCGCGGTAATCGCGGGGCCGTCGAGCTCCTCTTGCGTGGGCTCGGCCAAAAAGTCGATAGCATACTGGGCGGCCACCATGGAGCCCTTTGCCAGCACGGTCTCGTCGATCTTGTAGAAGCAAGAATGTTGGGCGTACGTGGCGCCAATCTTGGGGTTGCGCGTACCTACAAAGGCGAGCACGCCCGGCACGCGGCGCAGGTACTCCGAAAAATCCTCGCCCGAAAGCGTGCCACGGTAATGACCTTGACCGGTGGGGCCCAGGCACTTGATCACAGCCTGGCGGCAGCGCTCACTCGAACCCGCGTCGTTTTCGACCTTGTAGTTGGCGATGGTGTAGTCGGTGAGCTCTGCCTCGGCGCCCAAGGCGGCCGCGGTATGCTCCACGATGCGGCGCATAAGCTCCGGCATTTCCTCGTGGGTCGAATCTCCGTAGGTGCGCACCGTACCGGCGAGGTAGGCCGTGCCGGCGATAACGTTGCGCGCGGTGCCGCCATGCAACTCGCCAACGGTGATGACGGCCGGCTCGTAGGGGCTGATTTCGCGCGAGACGATGGTCTGCAGGGCGTTGACGATCTCGGCGGCAACCATGACAGCGTCGTGGCCGCGCTGGGGCATAGCGCCATGGCACGAGGTACCGCGGACATCGATGCGGAACCAGTCGGTATTGGCCATGCGCGGGCCAGGCTCGCAGCTTACGGTGCCGGCGTCGACCTCGCTCCAGATATGCGCGGCGTAGGCGCCGTCGACGCCGTCGAGCACGCCCGTGCCGATCATGAGTTTGGCACCCTGGCCGTTTTCCTCACTGGGCTGGAAGACGATGCGGACCTCGCCGTGGATGTCGTCGGTCATATGGCGCAGGATCTGCAGCGTGCCGAGCATCATGGCGATGTGGCAGTCGTGGCCGCAGGCGTGCATGCAGCCCTCGTTGACGCTGGCAAACTCCTCGCCGGTCTGCTCGGTGACGGGCAGGGCGTCGATGTCCGCGCGCAGTAGGATGCGGCGGCGCGGCGTGCCGTCCTCGCGATAGGCGTCGGGCGCGGTGCCGCGAAGGGTCGCCACCAGGCCCGTCTTAAGGGGGCGCTCGTAGGGGATATTCATGGCGTCGAGCTGGTTGGCGATGTCAGAAGTCGTACGCTCTTCGACGAGGCTCAGCTCCGGGTGCTTATGGAAGTGCCGGCGCTGCTTAATGATGTAGGGCTCAAACTCGGCGGCGATATCTTGGATGGCCGCGGTGACGTCGTCTGCCGCGCGAACCTCGGTTGCCGCCATAATCTGCTGTGCCTTGGTCTTCGTCATGGTCGATTTGCTCCTTGCTGGGTTGATCGCAAAATCGTACAGGCTCTCTCCAGTATGCCACCTGCCGCTAGGGCTGGTAAAGTTGCCGTTTGCCGCTTGGGGTTTTGTTGCAAGGGCGGGGGAGTACACTCGGGGGTGTTGAATTTCCTGCCAGAGATGGGGATGCCCATGCAACATATCGATCGGATCATCCGCTCCAAGAACGTTTTTACCGCCCAAGACGGCATCGATACCGCCCGCGAGTTGGCGATCGCCATCGCAGGCGACCGTATCGTCGCAGCCGGTGCGCCCGATGACGTGATCGCCGCCGCTCCCGCCGCCACGCTGGTTATCGACTACGGCGAGCAGTTTGTCTGCCCCGGTTTCCATGACGCTCATCTGCACTTCTTCCATACCTCGGTCGGTTCCTCGCCGTACATGCTCATGGACATGGGCACGTCCGAGGCGGCGCTGGTGCAACATGCGCTCGAGTTTTCCCAGGACCTGCCCGACGACGCTTGGGTTGTAACGCAGGGCTGGCGCGACTACCGTTGGGACCCGCCCGAGCATCCTACCAAGGCGTCGCTCGATGCAGCATTCCCCGATCGTCCCTGCGTTATGTATTCGGGCGACGGGCACACGCTGTGGCTCAACAGCCGCGCACTCGATGCACTCGGCGTCACGCGCGACAGCGAGCCACCGGCGGGCGGCAGCTATGACAAGGACGCAAACGGCGAGCTCACGGGCATTGCGCACGAAGCGGCTGCCATGCAGCTGTTGCCGCGCTGCCTTGAGTGGCTGGGCGAAGATCGCATCGCAAGCGCCTACGCCGATCAAATGAGGCGCATGGCCGAGCAGGGTATTACCTCGATCTGCGATATGTCGCTCATGCCCATGCCGGGCTGCGATTTTATCCGCGACGATGTCTACGACAAACTGCAGACGGCCGGCAAGCTGGACATTCGTGCCCATCTGTTCCCCACGCTGCTGGATGACCAGTCGCGTTTAGAAGAGCTGCAGGTACGTTACGCGAACAACGCGCTGCTTTCGGCGCCGGGCTTTAAGCAGTTCTTCGACGGCGTGTCGAGCGAACACACGGCATATCTCACCGAGCCTTATACCAATCCGCGCTTCCCGGGCGACCAGGGCCGTCTGACGGTCCCGGCTGAGCGCATGCGCAAACTGGTTCTGGCGGCCGCGGAGCGCGGTCACACCGTGCGCATCCACGTCATCGGTGACGGTGCGATTCATGCCGCGCTGGATATCTTCGAGGAGGCCGCCGACCTGTACGGCCTGCCCCAGCACGGCCATAACACGCTCGAGCACCTGGAGAACCTTCTGCCCGAGGACATCGATCGCCTGCGCAAGCTCAACGTGGTTGCTTCGAGCCAGCCCTGTCACATTACGCTCGACCCGGGCGGACCGGAGCGCGATCTGGGGCTGGAGCGCAGCCGCATCATGTGGCCGTTCGCAACCTATAAGCAGCGCGGCATTCGCCAAGCCTTCGGTACCGACAGTCCTATCACGCCCGTTACCAGCATGAACGTGCTCTACACGGCCATCACGCGCCAGGACCCCAAAAGCCACTGGCCCGAGGGTGGCTGGTTGCCGAGCGAGCGCATCGATGCGGCAACAGCCCTGCGCAACTACACCCTGGGCAGCGCCTATGCAACGGGCGACGAGCAAAACCTCGGCAGCCTGGAGCCCGGCAAGTACGCCGACCTGGTAGTCCTGGACCAAAACCCACTCACCATCGACCCCCAAGAGCTCCAAGCCACCAAGGTTCAGGCCACCTATCTGGCAGGTAACTTAATCTACGAGCGCTAGCCTCATACCCCACTCATAAGGGGCACGTTTCAGCAACGTGCCCCTTTCTTATTCGCACCATCCGCATCGCCATTTTGCTGCGCTGACTTTTCTGAATGCCGGGCCCGAATTAGTTCACCTGTCTCCCGTGTGGCTCCGGAGGGGCGGGGCATAAGGTTTATCGCGAGTTCCGCACGAGCCGAAGGCCACTTAATGTGGCCTTCGTGCGAGCAGGACTGCCCGAGCAGGAAACCTTATGCCCCGCCCCTCCGGAGCCACACGGGAGCCACTGCTAAGTTATCCCCCGGCATTCAGAAAATCTAAGTGCCAAAAAATAAGATTTTTTGACTCTGTGTTGTATAACCCGCCATTCGTGGGTACCATTCAACGCGTACGCAAACAAAAAGGGTTAACCCGCGCGGCATGACCGCGCGGCCCACAAAGGAGGAAACAAGCATGTCGTCTTTGAAGCCGCTTGCAGATCGCGTCCTGGTCAAGCCCGACGAGGCCGAGCAGAAGACCGCCTCTGGTCTGTACATCGCCAGCAACGCTCAGGAGAAGCCGCAGCGCGGCACCATCGTTGCCGTGGGCGCCGGCAAGGTCAACGACAAGGGTGAGCGCATCCCCATGGACGTCAAGGTTGGCGACGTTGTCATCTACGGTAAGTTCGGTGGCAACGAGGTCAAGGTCGACGGCGAGAAGTATCTGCTGATGCGCGCCGACGACATCTACGCCGTCGTCGAGGCCTAGTCTCACCAGGCTCTCTGATTCGTCTTTGAACGCGGTCGCCGCATAGGACTCGGAAGCGGCGACGCGAGTCACATTTCTTTTGGAGGATTACTCACCATGGCAAAGAACATTACGTTCAACACCGATGCCCGCGCTAAGCTCGCCAAGGGCGTCAACACTCTGGCCGACGCCGTTACCGTCACCATGGGTCCCAAGGGCCGCTACGTCGCCCTGCAGCGCACGTTCGGCGCTCCGACCATCACCAACGACGGCGTTTCCGTCGCCAAGGAGATCGAGCTCGAGGACAACATCGAGAACATGGGTGCCCAGCTGGTGAAGGAGGTCGCCACCAAGACCAACGACACCGTGGGTGACGGCACCACCACCGCAACCCTGCTCGCCCAGGCCATCGTCAACGACGGCCTGCGCAACGTCGCCGCTGGCGCCAACCCGCTGGCCATCCGTCGCGGCATCGACAAGGCCGTCAACGCCGCCGTCGCCGAGATGAAGAAGCAGGCCAAGCCGGTCGAGACCAAGGAGCAGATTGCTTCCGTCGGTACCATCTCCGCCGGTGACCCCGAGGTCGGCGAGAAGATCGCTGAGGCCATGGAGGTCGTGGGCAAGGACGGCGTCATCACCGTCGAGGATTCCCAGACGTTCGATATCACCATCGACACCGTCGAGGGCATGCAGTTCGACAAGGGCTACGTCTCCGCTTACTTCGTCACGGACAACGACCGCATGGAGGCCGTGATGAAGGATCCGTACATCCTCATCACCGACCAGAAGATCTCCAGCGTCCAGGACATCATGCCTGTTCTCGAGGCTGTCCAGCGCGCTGGCCGTGGCCTGCTCATCATCGCTGAGGACATCGACGGCGAGGCCCTGCCTACCCTCGTCCTCAACAAGATCCGTGGCGCCCTCAACGTCTGCGCCGTCAAGGCTCCGGGCTACGGCGACCGCCGCAAGCGCATCCTCGAGGACATCGCTGTCCTCACCGGTGGTCAGGCTGCTCTGGACGAGCTGGGCGTGAAGGTCGCTGACATCACCGCCGATATGCTCGGTACCGCTAAGTCCGTCACCATCTCCAAGGACAATACCGTCGTCGTCGGCGGCGCTGGCTCCAAGGAGGCCATCGACGCTCGTATCGCTCAGATCAAGGGTGAGATGGAGAACACCACCTCTGACTTCGACCGTGAGAAGCTCCAGGAGCGCCTGGCCAAGCTCTCCGGTGGCGTTGCCGTCATCAAGGTCGGCGCTGCTACCGAGTCCGAGCTCAAGGAGATCAAGCATCGCGTCGAGGACGCCCTGCAGGCTACCCGCGCTGCTGTCGAGGAGGGCATTGTCGCTGGCGGCGGCGTCGCCTTCATGGACGCTGCTCCTGCGCTCGACGCTGTCGAGATCGACGACCCCGAGGAGAAGATCGGCGTCGACATCGTCAAGAAGGCTCTGACTGCTCCGGTCGCCACCATCGCCAAGAACGCTGGCTTTGAGGGCGCTGTCGTGGTCGACAAGGTTGCCGAGCTGCCCGCCGGCCAGGGTCTCAACTCTGCCAACGGCGAGTGGGGCGATATGATTGAGATGGGCGTCCTCGACCCCGTCAAGGTCAGCCGCGTCACCCTGCAGAACGCCGCTTCTGTCGCCAGCCTGATTCTCATCACCGAGGCCACCGTCTCCGATGTGCCTAAGAACACTCAGCTTGAGGACGCTATCGCTGCTGCCACCGCTGGTCAGCAGGGCGGCGGTATGTACTAAGGCCGACAAGGTCTAGAACTCCCACCGGGAATCCGGGGGCGTGACGGGGGTTTCTCTCCGGAACGTCCTCGGACATGCAAAGAGGCTCCGCATCGCGCTTCGCGCTGCGGAGCCTCTTTGCGTCCTGCGGAATGTTCCGGAGAGAAACCCCCGTCACGCCCCCGGATCCCCTGCGTTTACGGCCTTGAGGTCGGCGTGGGCGGAGATCGTGGCTGATGGGGATACGTGTCCCGGTCGCTGTTTCGCGGCTTTGCCGCGAAAGGCGCGCTACTTTGGGATGGGTGGGGAACGTGGTAGTTGCGGCAACTAGTCCCCGCCATAAATTACCCTTGGCATGCTTGCGCGAAAGCCTGCTGGTGCTACACTTGCAATTGCTGTTTCAGGGCGGGGTGAAATTCCCCACTGGCGGTAAATTGGGCGGTGCCAAAGGGGTGCCGTGGCGCAGGCGAGGACCTGCGTCGAGCCGATGAGTCCGCGACCCGTGCGTGCGTTGGTTCGCATGCCGGCTGAACTGGTGAGACCCCAGTACCAACGGTTAGAGTCCGGATGAAAGAGGCAGGTGATCTTATGTCTGGACAGTCGCAGCATATCCATTTTGAGAACACGAATAGGTGGAGCACCAAACAGCTCGTAACCATGGCGCTTATGTGTGCCCTGGGCGCGCTCTTTATGTATGTGCAGCTGCCCATCCTTCCTTCGGCGCCGTTTTTGACGTACGATCCGTCGCTGGTGCCGGCGATGGTGTGCGGGTTTGCATATGGCCCCGGTGCCGGAACCGCTGTTGCAGCCATGGCGATCGTTATCCATGCGCTCACCACGGGTGACTGGGTCGGCGCGCTTATGAACCTGGTTGCCACGCTGGGCTACATTCTGCCCGCGGCCATCGTCTATCAGAAGATGCATACCTATAAGGGTGCCGTGATTGGTCTGGTGATCGGCGTTATTGCCGCTACGGCGTTGTCTATGGTCGCAAACCTTACCATTGGCGTATGGTTCTGGTATGGCTCGGTCGATGTGATCGCCCCGCTCATGCTTCCCGCCGTTTTGCCGTTCAACCTTATCAAGACCGTGCTTAACTCGGCGTTGACGCTGGCTGTGTATAAAGCGGTCTCCAACCTCATCACGCCTAAAAAGGACCAGGTTAAAGGCCGCGCATGATTGAATGTCGGGGCGTTTCCTTTAGCTATGACGGTGCCGTACCGGCACTCGACGGCGTCGATCTGAACATCGAGGATGGCGAGTTTTTCTGCATCCTCGGTGGCAATGGGTCGGGCAAGTCGACGTTTGCCAAGCATCTGAATGCACTGTTGCAGCCCGATGCGGGCACGGTACGCATCAACGGCATGGATGCGTCCGACCCCGAGCTGGTCTACGACATTCGTTCGACCGCGGGCATGGTATTCCAGAATCCTGATGACCAGCTGGTGGCAACGCTTGTCGAAGATGACGTTGCGTTTGGTCCCGAAAACTTTGGCGTGCCATCGGCGCAAATTGCGCAGCGCGTACGCGAGGCGCTGAAGGGCGTGGGCCTGGTGGGCTTTGAGCGCCATGAGACCCACGCGCTTTCGGGCGGCCAAAAGCAGCGCGTGGCGCTTGCCGGCGTGCTCGCCATGGAACCGCGCGTGCTCATATTGGACGAGGCTTCCTCGATGCTCGATCCGCGTGGACGTCAGGGCCTCATGAAGGCTTGCCGCGCGTTGCACGATCGCGGCATGACCATCGTGATGATTACGCACTTTATGGAAGAGGCTGCCGAGGCCGATCGTGTCGCGGTGTTTCGGGCGGGGCGCGTTGCCATGCTCGGTACGCCCGAGGAAATCTTGACACGGGAAGACGAACTTGCGCAGCTCAATCTGGATATGCCGGCGTCGTGCTGTCTGGGCAGGTCGCTTCGTGCGAAGGGCGTGCCCGTTTGCGCACAGGTGCGTGAGGCGGATATGGTCTCCGAGATTGCACAGGCTTATGCCGAGCGAAGCGGGGCGGACGTCGCAGGGCAGTCTTCCGCATCCGATTCTCGTATGCTCGACAATGTATCCTCCGTGACTGACGGGGTGGCCGCGTCGGAGCCCGTCATCGAGATTTCGCACCTCTCGCATAGTTACTCGCTGAGCGCCCGCGAGCGCCGTCACTGGCGCAAGCGCTCGACCACTGCGGACGCATCGAGCAAACAGGTCCTTTGGGGCAACGATCCAAACAGCCCCTGGGCACTGCGCGATGTTTCGCTGACGGTGCGCCGCGGTGAGTTTCTGGGCCTGGCGGGTCATACCGGCTCGGGTAAATCAACGCTGGTTCAGCATCTCAACGGGTTGATTCGTCCGCAGGAGGGAAGCGTTTGCGCGCTGGGGCTCGACCTATCAAACAAGAAAGACGCCGCCGCGGTTAAGGCCAAGGTCGGCATGGTGTTTCAGTATCCCGAGCGCCAGCTATTTGCCGAGACCGTGGCGCAGGACGTGGCGTTTGGCCCGCGCAACCTTGGCCTGCCACAAGACGAGGTTGCACGCCGTGTCGCATCATCGCTTGCGCGCGTGGGCCTCGACTTCGCCGCGATAGGCGACAAGAGCCCCTTTGAGCTTTCGGGCGGCCAGCAGCGCCGCGTGGCGTTTGCCGGCGTGCTCGCCATGGAGCCCGAGGTCCTGGTGCTCGACGAGCCCATGGCAGGCCTCGATCCGGCTGCCCGCAGGGATTTCCTGGAGCTCATTGGCCGTCTTCATGACGAAGGCCTGACCGTTGTCATGGTTTCGCACAGCATGGATGACCTGGCAAATTGTTGTGACCGTATCGTTGTAATGAACGAGGGCGCGGTGTTTGCCGAGGGAACGCCCTCGCAGGTTTTTGCGCACGTGAACGAGCTCAAGTCGATTGGCCTGGGCGTTCCTGCCGCCCAGCGTATGGCGCTGGCGCTCGCACAGGCCGGCGTGCCGCTCCGCTGCGACAGGCTTTATACGGTTGAGTTGTTAGCCGATGAGCTGGCCGGCTTGCTACCGGGCTGCGCGGACGGGCCTTTGAGGGTTCCGGCTCAGACCGGTTCCAAGATAGCCACGCGAGAGGAGGGCTGCTAATGGAGGCGTTCTCATTTGGCAGCTACTATCCCGGGGATAGCGCGGTGCATCGTCTGGATCCGCGCACTAAGCTGCTCCTAGGTTTCGCATTTCTGATCACTGTGCTCACCGTCGGAAGCTTCCGCGGGTTGGTTCCGGTCGCAATGTTTGTCGTGCTGGTCTATGTCGCAGCCCGGGTGCCGTTGCGCCGGGTCCTATCATCGATGGCACCACTGCTGGCGATTGTCGTGGTGGTCGCGGTACTCAACCTGTTTTCCGACCAGAGTGGCCGCATCCTGTGGCAGCTTGGCTTTTTGCAGGTGAGCGAGGGATCGCTGCGTTCTGCAGCGTTTATGGCGTGCCGCCTGACCCTGATGATGGCCGGCATGAGCGCCATTACACTCACCACGCCGACGCTCGACCTCACCGCAGGTTTTGAGCGTTTGCTCGCACCATTTGCACGCGTGGGGCTTCCGGCGCACGAGCTCGGCATGATTATGGGTATCGCGCTGCGGTTTATGCCGCAATTTGCAACCGAGATGAAACAGACGGCCGATGCACAGGCAAGCCGCGGCGCGCGCGTGACGGGCGGTCCGCTCGGCGGTGTGCGCATGCTCGGCAGTGTGGCGATTCCGCTGTTCACCGGCGTGTTCCGTCATGCCGAGACGCTTTCGGCCGCCATGGATGCGCGCTGTTATCACGGCGAGCAGGGACGCACGCGTCTGCATGCGCTTACGTTTGCCCGCGGGGATGCACTGGCCGCGGTGGCGATGGCGCTGCTGGTAACATGCGTTGTCGTTATCAATCTTCAACTCGTCTAAGCTCGATTCGAGCGCAAGAAAGGGATCTCTATGACTGACATCGATCGCACGGCTCAGCTCGAGCGCGCCTGCTCGTATCTCAGACGCATTCCGGCGTGGTATCTTGCCACGACCGATGCGAGCGACGGGCATCAGCCCCGCGTGAGGCCGTTTTCGTTTGCCATGGTCGATGACGGCAAACTGTGGTTTTGCACGTCGCGCGACAAGGACGTATGGGCGGAGTTGAGCGCGAATCCCAAGTTTGAGGTATCGGGCTGGAAGCCGGGGGAGTGCTGGATCGTGTTAACCGGTGAGGCCGCGCTCGAGGACGATGCATTCGTGAGCGACAAGGTGCGCCAGGCGGGCTTTAGGCACATGGTGGGCATTGGCGAGCAACACGATAGCGCCAACGACGGCCGCCTTGCGTTCTTCTCGGTCCGCAACATCGCCGCGCGGTTCTGCGATATCGACGGCAGCGAAGAGCTCCTCGAGCTCTAATTTCCCAAATTGACTACCCATTCCAAAAAGACTGGTCAGGTGACAGGAGGAAACGTGGACGGATTGAATACGGTGCTGGAGTATCTGACGTCGGTGCCGGCGTGGTATCTGGCGACGAGTGTGGACGGGCAGCCGCATGTGCGTCCGTTCTCGTTTGCACAGATTCAGGACGGCAAGCTGTGGTTTGTGACGGCGCGCACCAAAGACGTGTGGCAAGAGCTGCTGCAAAACCAGCGCTTTGAGGCCACGAGTTGGTGGCCGGGCCACGGTTGGTTGATCCTGCGCGGACGTGCGGGGCTGGACGACCGGGCTTCGAGCGAAATGCGCGAGGCCGGATGGAAACATCTTGAGCGCTTGAGCGAGCACTATGAGGGGCCTAACGACCCCACGCTCGTCTTCTTTAGCGTCGAGGATCCTGAGGCTTTTATCTGCAATCACGACAAATGGGTGCCGGTCGAGCTCTAGCCAGCTGGCTCTTCCTAACAACTTAGTTTTCGCATGGGCGGGCCCCGTATTGCCCGGCGCCGTTATGGGTGCCGGGCAATACGGGGTCCGCTCCATTTGTCAATTCCTTCAAGCGAATGTGTCGGGAATGTTTCAATGCATGAACACGCAAACCATTTACGTATCCATGCATCCTTTGGTGCTAAAGTTTCAAACCACCTCATAACAACCGCTGCGAAATGCGCATCGGTGCATAAATCGCAGACAAGGAGTCTGATATGTCTTTGAAGGTCGGAATCGTCGGCGCGGCTGGATATGCCGGAGCCGAACTCATTCGCCTCGTGCTCGGCCATCCCGAGTTTGAACTTGTTGCCATTACGTCCAACGCCGATGCCGGCCAGCCGCTGTCCGCGGTGTATCCGAGCTTTGCTGGCGTGAGCGACCTGGTTTTCACCACGCATGACGCCCCCGAGCTCAAGAGCTGCGATGCGGTCTTTCTTGCCGTCCCGCACACGGCTGCCATGGCCCAGGTGCCCGCGCTGCTTGCATCGGGCGTCTCCTGCTTTGATCTTTCGGCCGATTACCGTCTGAGTGACGCGTCCGTCTTTGAGGCATGGTATGCCGCCGAGCACACGAGCCCCGAGCTGCTCAAGACTCGCGCTTTTGGCCTGCCCGAGCTGTTCTGTCAGGACTTAGAGACCGCTGCTTCCAGCCATGCCGCCGGAAAGCCCGTTTTGGTCGCCTGCGCCGGCTGCTATCCCACCGCAACGAGCCTTGCTGCTGCTCCTGCCGTGCGTGCGGGCTGGGTGGCAGAGAACGGTCCCGTAATCGTCGATGCTATTAGCGGCGTGACGGGTGCCGGTAAGTCCTGCAACGCCCGCACCCACTTTTGCAGCGCGGACGAGAACCTGGAGGCCTATGGCGTAGGCAAACATCGCCATACACCCGAGATTGAGCAGATCCTGGGCCTGACCGATCGCGTCGTCTTTACTCCACACTTGGCACCGCTCAAGCGCGGCCTGCTTTCCACGGTGACGATGCCGCTCGCGCCGCAGACTCTCGGCACGTTGACCCTTGAGGACGTCGTCGACCATTACAAGAAGTTCTACGCCGGTCGCACCTTTGTGTGCGTGCTCGATGCCGGCCAGCAGCCCAAGACGGCTTCGGTCGTCGGCACCAACGCTGCCCAGATCGGCCTTGCGCTCAACAAGCGTGCGGGCGTGCTGGTGGCAACGGGGGCCATCGATAATTTGTGCAAGGGTGCCGCGGGCCAGGCGGTCCAGTGCGCCAACATCGTCTTTGGTTTTGACGAGCGACGAGGCTTGCCCACAGTGGCGTGCCCGGTGTAGCACATTCGATTGTTAATGATTTGGTAGTCGGGTATCGAGTTGGGCGCCGCTTTCAAGCTGGTCTAGTAGTTGCGACCGGTATGGCGTGCCAGCCGATGCCCGCTTTTTTATTTGATATAAGGAGTCGTAGGGACGATGAATACCGACCTGATTGATATCAAGATTCGCGCCGTCGAGGGCGGCGTTACGGCGGCTGCCGGCTTTAAGGCCGCAGGCATCCATGCGGGATTCCGGAAGAATCCCGAGCGCTTGGACTATGCACTCGTCGTGCCCGATAAGCCCTGTTCTGGCGCCGGCGTGTTTACGACCAACCGCTTTTGCGCGGCGCCCGTGCAGGTGAGCCGTGCCAACCTGGGCGGTGCGGACAAGGGCTATGGCATCATCGCCGGTGTTTCAATCAACTCCGGCAACGCCAACGCGGCCACGGGTGAGACGGGTCTTGCCTGCGCGCGAGAAACGTGCAACATCGCGTCGCAGGTCATCGGCTGTGAACCCCAGCAGATCCTAGTTGCATCCACAGGCGTGATCGGACAGATTCTGCCGATCGACACGTTTGAGACGGCCGTTCCGTCCGCCTACGAGGCGCTCTCTGCCCATGGCGGTGCCGATGCGGCCCGTGCCATCATGACGACCGACACGCACTCCAAGGAGTACGCCGTGTCCTACGTCAGTGAGGCTGCGGGTCATGCGGGCAATGTCTATACGGTAGGCGGAATGTGCAAGGGCTCGGGCATGATCATGCCCAACATGGCCACCATGATCGCAGTTATCACCACCGATGCCCCCGTCGAGCCTGCGGCACTTCATGCCCTGCTGCTCTCGACCGTCAAACAGACCTTCAACAAGGTAACGGTCGATTCCGACACCTCGACCAACGACACCTGCATCATGCTTGCCTCCGGCGCCGCTGCCGCAGATGTCGAGCCTATCGTTGAGGGCTCCGATGCCTTTGACGAGTTGGCATTTGCTGTGCACGAGGTGTGCGAGAGCCTGGCGCGCAATATCGCCGCCGATGGTGAGGGCGCATCCAAGCTTGTTACGGTCAACGTTACCGGCGCCGTGAACGACGAGGAAGCCGATATCGCCGCCCGTGCCGTTGCCAACTCGCCGCTCGTTAAGACCTGCATCGCCGGCCACGACTGCAACTGGGGTCGCGTTGCCATGGCGCTTGGCAAGTGCGGCGTGAAGTTTAATCAGGAAGACGTTTCCATCGACATGATGGGCATGCCTGTCTGTCGCGACGGTCTGACTGTTCCCTTTGACGAGGACGAGGCTCTACGACGTTTCGAGGCGCCCGAGATCGTGATCTCGGCCGACCTGGGCGCAGGCGACGCGGCAACGACCGTGTGGACCTGCGACCTCACGCACGAGTACATCTCCATCAACGGCGACTACCGTTCCTAGATTCCGGGCACGCTGCGCATCTTGCCGCGATTGCGGACAACGGAGCACGGCGCGATAACGATACGAAAGACGAGGCAGATTATGAAATTCGCATGCGATTGTCGTTCGAGCGAATCCAACGAAGCAACCGCGCAGCTGCTGTTCGAAGCACTGCCGTGGATTAAAAACCTGACCGGCAAGACGGTCGTTATCAAATATGGCGGAGCGGCCATGGTTGACGAGCAGCTGCGCCGCGACGTGATGAGCGACATCGTTTTGCTCAAGATCATCGGCATGCGCCCCGTCATCGTGCATGGCGGCGGCAAGGCCATCAACGAGGCGCTGAGCCATTACGATATTCCCGTCGAGTTTAAGAACGGCCAGCGCGTGACCACGCCGGCGACTATGGATATCGTGCGCGAGGTGCTGGGCGGCAAGGTTAACCAGGAGCTGGTCGCCGCCATCAACCACCACGGCAACCTGGCCGTAGGCGTGTCGGGCAGCGATGCCGGCACACTCATCGCCGAGCCGCTCGACCCCGAGCTCGGTCGCGTGGGCAAAGTGACGCACGTCAACACCGACTATATCGAGCGCTTGCTCGATAGCGAGTACATTCCCGTTATCGCTACCGTCGCGGCGGGGGAGGACGGCGGATTCTTCAACATCAATGCCGACACCGCTGCCGGTGCCGTTGCGGCGGCGCTTCACGCGCATAAGGCGATTTTTTTGACCGATGTCGACGGCCTGTACAAGGATTTTAGCGACAAGGACTCGCTTATCTCCAACCTGACGCTCGACGAGGTCAACGAGATGCTCTACGGCGGAGAAGTCGACAAGGGTATGATTCCCAAGCTGCGCGCCGCCGTCGATGCGCTTGCTGCTGGCGTGTTCCGAGCCCACATCATCAACGGCACGACGCCGCACTCGCTGCTGCTGGAGCTGCTGACCGATGCTGGCGTCGGTACCGTGATTCACTCCACCGAGACGGCCTACGAGTTCGATACGCATCCGCATCCGCTTTCGACGTTTGCGGCGCGTCTGACCGAGAACCTCGACGAGGTCGAGAAGCTCCAGACGGTCTAGCCGACCCGCGGTCGTCGCGTCCCTGCACCCATAGCCCCGCGCCGTCCGGCGCTCAACGAAAGGCGTCCCATGTCACTTGCAGCTCAGCAATCGCTTGAATCCCATTACGTTATGCATACCTTTGGCCGCTCTCCGGTCGAGTTTGTCGAGGGTCACGGCATGAAGCTCACCGGCGACGATGGCCGTGAGTACCTCGACTTTCTTGCCGGCATCGGCGTGTGCAGCCTAGGTCATGGCAACCTGGCTGTGCTCTCGGCGCTCGAGGCACAGACCAAAAAGCTCATGCATGTCTCCAATTACTTCTACATCGAGCAGCGCGGACAGGTCGCGGCGCTGCTGTCCAAGCTTGCTAACGACGACGTAGATGGTGCGCGCGTGCTTGCCGATGCCATTGTCGCCGGCGATGAGACCACGGCAGCTGCTCTTGGTGCCCCGGCTGCGGATGAGCAGGTTTGGGAGACCTTCTTTGCCAACTCTGGCGCCGAGGCCAACGAGGGCTCGATGAAGCTCGCGCGCCTGTACGCCAAGCGTGCCGGTAATGGCGGCAACACCATCGTGTGCATGCGCGGCGGCTTCCACGGCCGTACGCTCGAGACCATTGCCGCCACCATGCAGGATTGGCTGCAGGACAGCTTCCGTCCGCTGCCGGGTGGCTTTGTGGCCTGCACGCCCAAAGATGTGGACGAGCTGCGTGCAATCTTTAAGCAGCTGGGGAGCGAGATTTGTGCCGTGATGCTCGAGCCGATCCAGGGTGAGAGTGGCGTGCACCCCATGACCGAGGAGTTTATGGCGGCGGCGCGCGACCTGGCACACGAAGTGGGCGCCGTGCTTATCGCCGACGAGGTCCAGTGCGGCATCTTCCGCTCCGGCAAGCCGTTTGCGTTCCAGACTTATGGCGTGGAGCCTGACATTATGAGCCTTGCCAAGGGCATTGCTGATGGCGTGCCCATGGGTGCCGTCGTGGCAAAGAAGGAGATTGCCGACGTGTTTAAGCCGGGCGACCACGGCTCGACCTTTGGCGGTAGCTGCTTGGCCGTCGCGGCGTGCGCCGCGACGCTCTCCGCGCTCGTGCGCGGCGATTATGCCGACCATGCTGCCAAGGTAGGCGCCTATATGGAGGCAAAGCTCGCCAAGCTGCCGCACGTGACCGAGGTGCGTGGCCGCGGCTTGATGCTCGGCTGTGATTTGGATGATGCCGTGGGCGACGCGCATGATGTTGTTGCCCGCGCGCTGGCCGCCGGTGCCGTGATCAACGCTACAGGTGCGCATACGCTGCGTTTCCTGCCGCCACTTGTCTGCGAAGAAGCCGACGTGGACAGCCTGATCGAGATCCTGTCGGATGTCTTGGGCTAACGCGGCGCAATAACTCAATTTGGACCGGATTCCGGACTGCGGACGTGCCCTATGCGGCATGATTCAGCGGTCTGGAGCCCGTTTTGCCTTAGATTTGCTAAGGCAGGGAGACCTGCTGGTCAAAAAACATCAAATATGAGTACTGTTACCGATTTGGTAGCAGCAATTTTGGACTAATAAGGCCAGATGGCAAGTCGAAATGGCGATGAATACACGATTTTGATCTGACTGTTAGTCCTTATAATGGACATATGTTGCGTAACCTAAGCAAACACTATCTGTTTATATGTTGCAAGCAAAGTAGCAGTACTCATTTTTGCCATTTTTTGACCACGGCCTTTGCGACAGATGTGCTGGCGGGTTCGAATCCCTCTGCGATGGGCCCAAAAAAAGAAAGGCTCCCATTGCTGGGAGCCTATCAAATCAGTGGTGGGCGATGAGGGATGTCGCGTGCGGCTTCGCCGCCCGCTCTCGCTTCGGGCCTACGGCCCTCGCGTGCTGCGCTGGAAAACGCTTGCGCGTTTCCTCAGCTCCGCACCCTGGCGGGTTCGAATCCCATGCGCTGGGCCCAAACAAAAAACGGTCCCCTTGCGAGGACCGTTTCCAATTCAGTGGTGGGCGATGAGGGATTCGAACCCCCAGCCTTGTGCGTGTAAAGCACCTGCGCTAACCGTTGCGCCAATCGCCCGTGCGGAGAGAGTATAGCAAAACAATCGCCCCATTCACCTCATATCCATTAAAGGTAACCGGCGCGTGTCACAGCGGAGCTGATTCAGTTGAGATTGCCTGAACATTCCGCCCCTCTTTACGCCCTCGGGTATACTCAAAAGCTACTGATTCGATTTGATGCCCAGCAACAGCAGAGGGGATAGTATATGTGCGGTTTTGTCGGTTTTGTCGGTGGGACGGATAACCAATCTGAGGTGCTCACCAAGATGATGGACCGCATCGTCCATCGCGGTCCCGACATGGGCGGTCAGTTTATCGACGGCCGCGTTGCCCTCGGCTTCCGCCGCCTGTCGATCCTCGACCTGACCGAGGCTGGCGCCCAACCCATGGCCAACGAGGACGGTAGCGTCGTCATTGTCTTCAACGGCGAGATCTACAACTTCCAAGAACTCCGTTCCGAGCTCGAGGCCAAGGGCTACAAGTTCCACTGCGGCGCCGACACCGAGAGCCTCCTGCACGGCTACGAGGAGTGGGGCGAGGCCGTTCTCGATCGCTTGCGCGGTATGTACGCCTTCGTCATCTGGGACAAAAAGAAGAACAAGCTTTTTGGCGCCCGCGACATCTTTGGCATCAAGCCGCTTTACTACTATCCCATGGCCGATGCGGGCGACGGCGCTCCGGGTGTGCTCTTTGGCTCCGAGATCAAGAGCTTCCTGGACTACCCGCACTTCCACAAGGCGGTCAACAAAAAGGCCCTGCGTCCGTACATGACGCTGCAGTATTCGGCAACCGAGGAGACCTTCTTCGAGGGTGTCTACAAGCTGCCGCCGGCGCACTACTTTACCGTCGATATCCCGACCGGCAAGATGAACATCGAGCGCTACTGGGATTGCGATTACTCTGCCGTCGAGAAGCCATTCGAAGAGTATGTCGATGAGCTGGACGAGGTCGTGCACGAGAGCGTCGAGGCCCATCGTATCGCCGACGTCAAGGTCGCGTCGTTCCTCTCCGGTGGCGTCGACTCCAGCTACATCGCCGCTTGCCTCATGCCCGACAAGACCTTCTCGGTGGGCTTTGACTACAAGAACTTCAACGAGACCAACTACGCCAAGGAGCTTTCCGATAAGCTCGGCGTCGAGAACGTTCGCAAGATGATTACCGCCGACGAGTTCTTCGGTGCGCTCGAGGACATCCAGTATCACATGGACGAGCCACAGTCCAACCTGTCTTCCGTGCCGCTGTGGTTCTTGGCCGAGATGGCCCGCAAGGACGTCACCGTCGTGCTTTCGGGCGAAGGCGCCGACGAGCTCTTTGGCGGCTACGCCTACTACGAGGACACGGTCCCGGTCCGCAAGTACAAAAAGATGGTGCCGCTGCCCATCCGTCGCGCGCTCGGTAACCTGGCGCTGCATATGCCGTACTTCAAGGGACATAACTTCCTGGTCAAGGGTGCCGAGATCCCCGAGAAGTCGTTCCTGGGACAGGCTCTGGTATGGCCGGAGCGCGAGGTCGACGGCGTGCTCAAGCCCGAGTACAACACCGGCGATGGCGCCTTCGAGCTTGCCGCTCCCATCTATGCGCGCGTGAAGGGTCAGCCCGAGCTGGTCAAGAAGCAGTACCTGGACATGAACATGTGGCTCCCGGGCGACATTCTGCTCAAGGCCGACAAGATGTGCATGGCACACTCACTGGAGCTGCGCGTGCCCTTCCTGGACCGCAAAGTCATGGAGTTCGCCGAGCACATTCCCGACCGCTACCGCATCAACGAGAACGGCAACAAGCAGGTACTCCGCCACGCTGCCAACAAGTCGCTGCCCGATGAGTGGGCCACCCGTCCCAAGGTGGGCTTCCCGGTGCCGATTGTCTACTGGCTGCGCGAGCAAAAGTGGTACGACTATGTCAAGGAGTACTTCACCGCGCCGTGGGCAAGCGAGTTCTTCAATACCGACGAGCTCATGCACCTGCTCGATCTGCACTTTGCGGGCAAGGGCGATTTCCAGCGCAAGATCTATACGCCGTTCGTGTTCCTAGTGTGGTACAAGCGCTTCTTTATCGACGAGGACCAGCCCGCTGTTCAGGCTGCCTAGCCTCGGCTTACGAACGCCTGCGCGCAACGGCTCCTCCGGGAGCCGTTTTTGCGTGGGTGCGTTTCAGTTACTATAAAACCGTCCCTGCCAAATGGCTGAGAAAGGTGAAAGATGCACCATTCGGATTCCGCGACCGTGACCACGGTCGATACGCTTGCCAAGCTTCTCGATGTGTGCGGCGAGCTGCGCGCATCAGAGCAGGTTGACGAGCGTGCCGTGACCGGCTGCTCGTTTGATTCGCGCGCGGTCTCGGCAGGTGACGTATTCTTTTGCAAAGGTGCTGCCTTTAAGCCCGCGTTTTTGAGCATGGCGATCGATGCGGGCGCCGTCGCATTTGTGTGCGAGGAGTCGCTGGTCGAGTCTCTGGAGCCGCTGGCGCAGGAGAGCGGTGCTGCGATGCTGGTTGTTGATAGTGTTCGCACGGCCATGGCCTTGTTGCCGCCGGAGGTCTACGACCGTCCCGACCACGACGTCAAGATCGTGGGCATCACCGGCACCAAGGGAAAGACCACGGCCGCTTTTATGCTCCAGTCCATCATCAAGGCGGCGGGTAAGTCCTGCGGCATGATCGGCTCGGTGAGTACCGACGATGGTATCGAGTGCTACGAGAGCACCAACACCACGCCCGAGGCCCCCGAGGTTTGGCGCCATATCGCCAACTGCCGCACGTCCGGTCGCCAGTCCATGGTCATGGAGGTCTCGAGCCAGGCGCTCAAGTACCAACGCGTCGAGAATCTGCCGTTTGACGTGGCGTGCTTCCTCAACATCGGCCGCGACCACATCTCGCCGATCGAACACCCCACGTTTGAGGATTATTTTGAGAGCAAACTCAGGATCTTTGACCAGGCAAAGACCGCCGTGGTGAATCTAGGCACCGAAGAGGTCGACCGTGTGCTGGAGGCAGCGTCGACGGCCGAGCGCTTGGTGACCGTTGGCGTCGAGCACCCCGAGGCAAGCCTGTGGGCGAGCGACGTACGCATGGTCGGCTTTAGCATCGAGTTCAACTTGCATGGCCTGTGTGCCGACGAGTCCGAGGCGGGGGAGAAGGTCCTGCTGGGTATCGCGGGAGACTTTAACGTGGAAAACGCGCTGGTCGCTATCGCCGCTGCGCGCGAGATCGGCATCGGTATCGAGGCTATCAAGAAGGGCCTCTCAAAACTGCGTGTGCCGGGCCGTATGGAGGTCGTGGAGTCGAAGGACGGCCGCGTGATTTGTGTCGTCGACTACGCGCACAACCAGCTTTCGTTCCGCTCGCTTTTCTCGTCGGTCAAGCGCGCGTTTCCCGCTAGTCCGGTCATTGCGGTGTTTGGCGCTGCCGGCGGCAAGGCGCAGGAGCGCCGCGAGCAGCTTCCGCGCGAGGCCGCACCGTATTCCGACCTGATGATCTTTGCCAATGAGGACCCGGCTCACGAGGACCCGATGAAGGTCTGTCGCGAGCTTGCCGAACATGTTCCCGACGATACGCCGAACAAGATCATCCTCGATCGCGAAGCCGCTGTGCATGCGGCGTTCAAGGCGGCGCGCGAGGAGTACGTCAACCCCGATGCTCCCACCATTGTCTTGCTGCTGGCAAAGGGTGACGAGGAGCTCATGCACGTGGGCGACGAGTTCGTGCCCATCGAGAGCGACCTTTCGCTGGCCAATCGCCTGATCGATGTTGCCCAGTTTGACTAATGAACCATGATGGCGGCGGCGCCCTGAGTGCGCTGTCGCCATAAGCGTGTTCCCTCAATCAAAACATGCCGTCCAAGTCCAAACCCTTCTACGTAAACGGAGTAACCATGTCCCACAATACCCTGCCGACCGTCGCCGAGCTTTCGGGCGAGATGCGCGAGCGCTTGGCCAAGGTCAAGTACGTCTTTACCGACCTGGATGCCACGATGCTTGCACCCGGCTCGTGCGTGCTGCGCGACAACGACGGCAACCCCTCGACCAAACTCGTCGAGGCCGTCGTGGCGCTCGCTCGCGCTGGTATTCAGGTGGTTCCCACCTCGGGCCGCAACCGTACGATGATCCACGAGGACGCGCGCGTGCTCGGCCTCAACTCCTACATTGGCGAGATGGGCGGTCTGGTTATGTACGACCTCAAAGCCAACGATTGGGAGTATCTGACCGGCGACATGCCCTACGACTCCTCTTGCGGCCTCACGCCGCACCAGGTGATCGAGCAGACCGGCGTGTGCGAGAAGATCCTCGCCCGCTGGCCGCACAAGATCGAGTATCACAACGACATGTCGACCGGCTACAAGTACCGTGAGGTCACCGTTGGCATGCGCGGCGATGTGCCCGACGATGAGGTTCAGGCCATCCTGGACGAGGCCGGCTGCGGTCTGATCTGGGCTTGCAACGGCCATCTGACTCACCTGTCCAAGCCGACGACGCTCGAGCTCGATCGCGTCGAGGACGGTCGCGCCTTCAACATCAACCCCGCGGGTCTCAACAAGGGCGTTGCCATCGCGCGCTTCTGCGAGCACCTGGGGATCGAGCGCGAGGAGACGCTCGCGCTCGGCGATTCCGAGTCCGACTTCTACATGGCCGATCACGTGGGCACGTTCTGCCTGGTCGAGAATGGCCTGACGAGCGCCGGCGCGCCTGAGTTCCTGGCTGCTTGCGAGAACGCTTTCGTTACGCGTGGCAAAATTGTCGACGGTTGGGCGGCGACGGCAGAGCTGCTGGTCGCGGCGCGTTCGTAGCGCGCCGCCGCCGCACTTGGACATGTCTTTTCGAGAGAGACTGGTGAGGTAATGTCCGATATCGAGAATCCGGCAGGCGACACGCGCCCGATTGGCGTGTTCGATTCTGGTTTGGGCGGTCTGACGGTTGCGCGCGCCATCGCGACGGCGCTGCCGCACGAGTCCGTCTATTACTTTGGCGACACCAAGCGCTGTCCCTACGGCACGCGTACCGAGGATGAGGTGCGCTCGTTTGCGTTGCAGGCGGGTCGTTGGCTTTCGAAGCACGACGTCAAGATTATGGTCATCGCCTGCAACACGGCGACCGCTGCGGCCTTGCGTCTGGCCCAGCAGGTGCTCGACGTTCCCGTCATCGGTGTGATCGCGCCGGGTGCCCGTGCGGCAATCAACAGCACCCGCTCGCGTCGCGTGGGCGTGCTCGCCACCAACCTCACCATTCGCTCGGGCGCCTACACGCGCGCCATTCAGGATCTAGATGCCGGCGTCGATGTATACGGCTGTCCTGCCTCGAGCTTTGTCGAGGTTGTCGAACACGAGCTCGCCTCGGGTGCACATCTGCAGGAACAGTGGCTTGAGAACGAGGACATCTTCGATACGCCCGCCGTGCGTGCGCTGGTGGGTGCCACGGTTGAGCCGCTGCGCGACCACGGTATCGATACCGTGGTGCTCGGCTGTACGCATTTCCCGCTGTTGGTGGGACCTATCCGCCATGCGCTGGGGCCTGGGGTGCGCGTCGTGAGCTCCGCCGAGGAGACCACGCGCGAGCTGACCGATATCCTCACGCGCCGCGAGCAGCTGGCGGGCGACGCCGCCGAGCCGCAGCATCGTTTTGCCACGACGGCCGATAACATTGCCGAGTTTGCGGTGGCGGGCAGCTTTATCTTTGGTCAGCCGCTCAAGAGCATCGAACATATCGATATCGATGAGCTGAAATAGATGTAAGGCAGCCGCCAAAGCCTTCGCCACATCTTTTGCCGAAAGGAAATTTCTATGGAGTACATGCAGGTCAACCGCGCCAACGGTCGCGCCGCCAACGAGTTGCGCCCCGTTAAGCTCACTCGTGGCGTCATGAAGCACGCCCACGGCTCGTGTTTGGCCGAGTTCGGCGACACACGCGTGCTGTGCGCCGCCACTATCGAGGAGGGCGTGCCGGGCTGGCGAAAGGGAGCTAAGGCCGGCTGGGTGACCGCGGAATACGCCATGCTGCCGGCGTCGACCGGCAAGCGCTGCAAGCGCGAGCACGCCAACCGCAAGGGCCGCTCCATGGAGATCGAGCGCCTCATTGGCCGCAGCCTGCGTACCGTCGTCAACATGAAGGCGCTCGGCGAGTACACCGTCACCGTCGACTGCGATGTGATTCAGGCCGATGGCGGCACGCGTACAGCGAGCATCACCGGCGCCTGGGTGGCGCTGCGCGACGCCCTCGCCATGTGGGTCGAGGCGGGCAAGATCGAGCGCATCCCGCTTATCGGCCAGGTGGCTGCCATCTCCATGGGCGTTGTCGACGGCAATACGCTGCTTGACCTCGATTATTCCGAGGACAGCCATGCCGAGGTCGACATGAACCTCGTCGCCACCGATACCGGTGAGATGATCGAGCTCCAGGGCACCGGCGAGCAGGCGCCCTTCGACCGCAAACGCCTCAACGCCCTGCTTGACCTGGGTGACAAGGGTGTCGCCGAGCTCATCGAGCTTCAGCGCCAAGCCATCGCCTAACCTGCCAAAAAGGGACAGGTTTATTTTGGTAGGTTTTATCTGCTGAAATGCTGCGTTGAAAGGTCCGATCGCCTGAGAGGGGAGAGGTCAAGTGCCCAAACGCCCCTCACACGGCTTGTTATAGAGACAAGGAGGCCAGTCATGGCACTTGAGAAGATTGACATCGACACCCTCGACCCGGCGGCGACCATCGTCGTGGCAACGGGCAACGCCCATAAGCTCACCGAGATCGAGGCCATTTTGGGCAAGGTCATGCCCGAGGTGCGCTTTGTGGCGCTCGGCCAGCTGGGCGATTTTGAGGATCCCGAGGAAAACGGCACGACGTTTTTGGAGAACGCCATCATCAAGGCCCAAGCCGCGGTTGAGGAGACGGGCCTTATGGCCATTGCCGACGATTCGGGCCTGGTCGTCGACGCGCTGGACGGTGAGCCCGGTGTGTATAGCGCGCGCTATGCGGGCGTGCACGGCGACGATGCCGCCAACAACGCCAAGCTTCTCGTTAACCTGGAAGGCGTGGCGGACGAGGATCGCACCGCGCGCTTTATGAGCGTCGTCGCGCTCATCGACACGGATGGTCTGGTTACCTATGGCGAGGGCGCCTGCGAGGGCGTTATCGCGCACGAGGGCCGCGGCAACCATGGTTTTGGCTATGACCCGCTGTTCCTGCCGGTCGACACGCCGGGCAAGACCATGGCCGAGCTGACGGCTGACGAGAAGAACGCCATCAGCCATCGTTTCCACGCGCTCGAGCATCTGTCCGCCAAGCTGACGGGCGAGGAGTAGGCCATGCGTGCGGTGGTGCAGCGCGTGCTCAACGCCGGCGTGACGGTCGACGGCGAGTGCGTGGGCCGCATTGGACGCGGCTACCTGGTGCTGCTGGGTGTGGGCCATGGCGATACGCGTGCCGAGGCCGACAAGCTGTGGGGCAAGCTCCGCGGGCTGCGTATCAACGAGGACGAGAACGGCAAGACCAACTTGGCGCTTGCCGATGTCGACGGCGAGGTGCTCGTGGTGTCGCAGTTCACGCTGTTCGCTGACTGCCGCCACGGTCGCCGTCCGTCGTTTACGGATGCCGGCGCACCCGATGTTGCCAACGAGCTCTACGAGTACTTCCTGACGCTCGTTCGTCAAGATGTCGAACATGTGGCGCACGGTATCTTTGGCGCCGACATGAAGGTCGACCTGGTCAACGACGGCCCATTCACCATCGTCTTGGACACCGATAGTCTGTAAGTAGCCAATTTTGGGACGGGGCTTTTTTAGCTACTTGCGTATGGCCACAACAGGGTGCTATAGTATTAGAGTTTTGTCTATCTTAGGGGTATTATCCCCTTTTTGAATTGCACCTTCTGGAGGCCCTGTTCATGGAAGAGATGGAAGTCAATCACGTCGACGACATCCACGAGAAGCTGACCGATATGGTGGGCGATCGCGTCAAGGTGAAGGCCAACATGGGCCGTACCCGCGTCGTCGAGCGCATGGGCACCATCAAGAGCGTCCACCCGGCCGTCTTCATTGTCGAGGTTGACGAGCGTCGCGGCCGCAAGTCGCGTCAGTCCTACCAGTACATCGATGTCCTCACCGGCCAGGTCGAGCTGTTCGACCCCGAGAGCGGCGAGCATATCTTTACCCCGCTCGGCAATCAGCTCGAGGAGCATTAACGGTGACCGATTGGTCCCTGACTCTTTCCGCGCCGGCAAAGATCAACCTCTACCTGGGGGTTCATACCGAGCGCGATGACCGCGACTACCACAGGGTCGATTCCCTGATGGCAGCCGTCGGTCTTTCCGATACCGTGACGGTCACGCCGGCGCAGGCGCTGACCGTCCAGACGGTTCCAGCATCAGATTTTCCCATGCAAATGAATACGGCGTATCGGGCTGCGGTTGCTATGGCCGAGCATTATGGTCGCGAGGCAAACATCTGCGTGACGATTGAGAAGCGCATTCCATTGTGCGCCGGCTTGGGCGGCCCCTCGACGGATGCGGCCGCGGTCATTGTCGCCTTGGCGGAGCTCTGGGGCATTGATCGCACCGACCCAGCGCTCGACGATATTGCGCGGGGCATTGGTGCTGACGTCCCGTTCTTTTTGCACGCGAGTCCTGCGTTCTACGTAGGTGGGGGAGACGTGCTGGCAACTGAGTACCCCGCGCTGCCCGCGACGCCCGTCGTGCTGGTCAAGCCGCGCGAGGCAAGCGTTTCGACAATTGAAGCCTATCGACGTTTTGACGAGGCCCCGGTGCCTGCGGACAAGCCCGGCGCGATAGCTTCTGCCTTGCGTGCTGGTGATACCGAGACGGCATATGCACTCATCCATAACAACCTCGGTGTCATTTCCGCACAGATGGAGTCGCAGATTCAAACGGTCCTCGACTGGCTGCGTAAACAGGACGGAACCGTTGCTGTAGATGTGTGCGGATCGGGTGCCTGCTCGTTTGCCATTTGCGACACCGCTGCCACGGCCGAAAGGCTTGCCGATGCTGCCCAGCAAAGTGGCTGGTGGGCCTGCGCGACTGAGCTTATTCCCAACACGGTTCAAATCGACGCGCCAAAGAAATAAAAATTTCTCTAGCATGCGGCGAAAATCTTTGTTACTATAGTCGAGCTAACGGGTTGTGGCTCAGTTTGGTAGAGCACTGCGTTCGGGACGCAGGGGTCGCTGGTTCAAATCCAGTCAACCCGACCAGAGCATGAGGAGGGACCGCTTCTTGCGGTCCCTTTTTTTAGCTAGTGTTGTGATACCGCGATACCCGCGGTATACTCATTCGAGCTTGTCTCGCTGTATTGTGGAGGTCTACATGTTTGGACTGAGGGCTCCTGAGCTCATCATTATTCTCGTCGTTGTCCTGATTATCTTCGGGCCCAAGAACCTGCCGAAGCTCGGCAAGTCCCTCGGCTCTACCGTCAAGAATATCCGCGAGGGTATGGAGGGCGACGATAAGGCCGAGACCAAGCAGGCCGAGGAGGTCGTGGTCGAGCAGTCCGAGGAGGACAAAGAGATCGCTGAGCTCGAGGCCAAGCTCGCTGCTGCCAAGAAGAAGCAGGCAGAGGACAGCGACGCGGACGCAGAGTAGTCCCATCCCTTTGGGGTGAGCACCTGACCGGCTTGCCCGCAGGCTAGCCGGTCTTTTTCGTTTTGTTGACAGTTGATCGTTTGATCAGAGTTGGGGAGATATCCGTATGGACGCAAGCCAGATCGTACTGACCGCTGAGGGCCGCCAGAAGCTCGTCGAGGAGCTTGCTTGGCGTGAGGGCGATTACGCCAAGGAGATCGTCGAGGACATCAAGGAAGCCCGCGCGTTCGGCGACCTTTCGGAGAACTCCGAGTACGACGCCGCTAAGGACAAGCAGGCCCAGAACGCCGCTCGTATTGCCGAGATCCAGGCCATCCTCGCCAACGCTCAGGTTGCTGCCACCACGGGCGACCTGACCGTCTCCATCGGTTCCACCGTTTCGCTGATTGATCCCAACGGCGAGGTCATGGAGGTCACGCTTGTCGGTACCACCGAGACCAACTCGCTCGAGCACAAGATCTCCAACGAGTCTCCGGTCGGTCACGCCATCATCGGCCACGGCGAGGGCGATTCCGTCGAGGTCGTTACGCCTTCCGGCAAGACTCGCGTCTACACCATCGCCAAGATCGCACGCTAGACCACGGTCCCGCGTATAGGTATGTTTTCGCTCCCTGGGACCGAATCCTGGGGAGCGTTTTAGTTTGAGGAGCTAACTTATGGCAGAGAACCAGAACGCCGCCGATCAGGCATCGACGCTCAACGACGAGCGCGCCACCCGCCTGGCCAAGCGCGCCGCCCTGTTCGAGGCGGGCCAGAACCCCTATCCTGAGCACTCTGAGCTTGAGGACTACGTCGCCGATATCGAGGCTAAGTATGCCGAGCTTGCCGATGGCGAGGACACCGAGGACGTCGTGAAGATTGCCGGCCGCGTGGTCGCCAAGCGCGGTCAGGGCAAGATTATGTTCATCGTCGTGCGCGATGCGACTGCCGAGATTCAGCTGTTCTGCCGCATCAACGACATGGACGAGGCTGCCTGGAATACGCTCAAGGCCCTCGACCTGGGCGACATCCTGGGCGTGACCGGCGTGGTCGTGCGCACCCAGCGCGGCCAGCTTTCCGTTGCCCCTAAGAGCGCGACCCTGCTTGCCAAGGCCGTTCGTCCGCTGCCCGAGAAGTTCCACGGTCTCTCCGACAAGGAGACCCGCTATCGCCAGCGCTATGTCGACCTGATCGCCAACGACGATGTTCGCGAGACCTTCCGTAAGCGTTCGCAGATTCTCTCTACCTTCCGTCGCTTTATGGAGTCCGACGGCTACATGGAGGTCGAGACCCCCATCCTGCAGACCATCCAGGGCGGCGCTACTGCCAAGCCGTTCATCACTCACTTCAACGCGCTCGATCAGGAGTGCTACCTGCGTATTGCCACCGAGCTGCACCTCAAGCGCTGCATTGTCGGTGGTTTTGAGCGCGTGTTCGAGATCGGCCGCATCTTCCGTAACGAGGGCATGGACCTTACCCACAACCCCGAGTTCACCACGATGGAGGCCTACCGTGCCTTCTCCGACCTCGAGGGCATGAAGGCACTCGCCCAGGGTGTCATCAAGGCTGCCAACAAGGCCATCGGCAACCCCGAGGTCATCGAGTACCAGGGCCAGACCATCGACCTTTCTGGTGAGTGGGCCAGCCGTCCCATGACCGACATCGTCTCCGACGTGCTCGGCAAGCAGGTCACCATTGACACGCCAGTCGAGGAGCTTGCTGCCGCCGCGCGCGAGAAGGGCCTGGAGATTAAGCCCGAGTGGACCGCCGGCAAGATTATCGCCGAGATCTACGATGAGCTGGGCGAGGACACCATCGTCAACCCCACGTTCGTGTGCGATTACCCCATCGAGGTCAGCCCGCTTGCCAAGCGCTTTGAGGACGACCCGCGCCTGACGCACCGCTTTGAGCTGGTTATTGCCGGTCACGAGTACGCCAACGCGTTCTCCGAGCTCAACGACCCGGTCGACCAGGCCGAGCGCTTTGCCGCTCAGATGGCCGAGAAGGCCGGCGGTGACGACGAGGCCATGGAGTACGACGAGGACTACGTGCGCGCCCTCGAGTACGGTATGCCTCCTGCGGGCGGCATCGGCATCGGCATCGACCGCGTGGTCATGCTGCTTACCAACCAGGCTTCTATCCGCGACGTGCTGCTGTTCCCGCACATGAAGCCCGAGAAGGGTTTCCAGTCCGGTGCCGCTGCCGCCAAGGCTGCCGAGGCCGGCAACGCCGCGAGCCCGTTCGTTAAGTCGCTTAAGCCCACGCTCGATTACTCCAAGATCGCCGTTGAGCCGCTGTTTGAGGAGTTCGTCGACTTTGATACCTTCTCCAAGAGCGACTTCCGCGCTGTGAAGGTCAAGGCATGCGAGGCCGTCAAGAAGTCCAAGAAGCTGCTGAACTTTACGCTCGACGACGGCACCGGCACCGACCGCACCATCCTCTCCGGTATTCACGCTTATTACGAGCCCGAGGACCTGGTTGGCAAGACCTTGCTCGCCATCACCAACCTGCCTCCGCGCAAGATGATGGGTATTCCCAGCTGCGGCATGCTGATCAGCGCTGTCCACGAGGAGGAGGGCGAGGAGCGCCTCAACCTGATCCAGCTCGACGCCTCCATCCCCGCCGGCGCAAAGATGTACTAACTTGTTACGCGGTTCTACGAACCGCGTAACGGCTCGACGCTGCGCGGGGCGCATTTGGACAATCTGACGTTCAACTTCAAGGGCGCGACCTAGGTGGTTACGCGGGTTTACCAACCCGCGTAACCAGTTGACGCTGCGCGCCGCCCAGGGCGACAATTTGTCATTCAAAAGGTAAGGCATGACCAGAAGGTCTATGCCTTGCCTTTTTCATGCCAACTTGTTCGCCCTGGACGTCGCTCGCTCATATGACCCAATCCGCTGTCAAGAGCCACAATGGCCCCGCCGACCGCTT